>OGLM01000006.1_pt1 | contig 261216 bp, 225 predicted proteins | sample 1572531 | NCBI WGS metagenome assembly OGLM01 (sample SAMEA2581909, study PRJEB24529) | metagenome | biome: Human gut stool | place: China | collected 2011
AACAACGGCTTGATTATTCAGACCCCGCTTTATGGAGCCATCGGGATCTTTTTGGGGGCGCTTGTTTTCACGCTTCCTCATGCCACTTTGCAGTTGCTCCTAACTCTCGAAAGGTTGGAGGCCGGACTGATATTGGCGGCCCGATCACTGGGAGCTTCCCCCTTAAAATGCTTCTTAACAATTATTCTTCCTCATTGCCGTGCAGGACTCATTAACGCCTTTTTGATTGCCTTTGTTTTGACGGTCACTGACTTCGGTGTCCCCAAGCTCTTAGGCGGCAACTTCAGCATGCTTGCCACCGAGATTTATAACCAAGCCATCGGCAATCAAGACTGGGCCGCCGCCGGTTTTCTGAGTTTATGGCTGATGCTGCCTTGCATCCTGGCTTTTTATTTCACATCCAAGTACCCAATGAAAGCGGCTCAGCCGGGTGATGTCCCTGCACGTCCCTTCTCTGAGCATCCAATCGGTTGGAGTATGGCCGCTTGGCTCTTTCTTCTATTCGAAGCCTCATGCGTGCTTATTGTCATTTATGGCTCTTTTGTGACATTCTGGCCCTATGTGCCCGACGTGACGCTTGCCAATTACAGCTTTAAAAATTCCACTTATGGCATTGATCCCTGGATAAACAGCTTCGTATTGGCCTTTGCTGTCGCCGCCATTGGCACCATTTTGAGTTTTGTCGGCGCCTATTTGACTCGGCGTGTCAAAAACATCCCGCGAGTCCTCTCAAAACTCTTTTCCGCCGCCGCCCTTCTTCCCCTTTGTATTCCGGGAACAGTGCTGGGCCTGGCCTTCGCTCTGGCGTTTTCCGGCTGCCCGATGTTCTCCAGCGCCGCAGGCGCCATGACTTTATTGGTGTTTAATACCCTCATTCACCTCTACACCGTTGCTCATATCACCGCCGGCAATACTTTCAGCCAAATCGATTCCCGTTTTGAAACCGTGGGAGAAAGCTTGGGAGTGAATACCCTTCGCACTATCAGGCAGGTTATTTTGCCACTGTGCAAAACGGGGCTCGGTGAGGTATTTTGTTATCTTTTCGCCTCCGCGCTCACAACGATTTCTGCGGTGGTGTTTTTGTATACGCCGGAGACAATGCCCGCTGCCGTGGCAGCGATTCAAATGATTGACAGCGGTTTTATTTCCGAAGGGGCCGCTATGTCAACTTTGATTTTCGCCTCCGCGCTGGCTGTCAGAATGATTGTTTTGAAAATATCTCAAGCAAAATGATGTATTTGGATAAAATTTTTCAGTTCGCTTCTATCGGTTTGCTCGTTTACTTGCCGATTAACGCCTACGCTTATCTTGATCCCGGCACGGGAAGCATGCTTTTGTCGGTTTTGATCGGATTGACTTCGAGCGCTTACTTTCTGGTGAGAAAACTGCCGAGTATGCTGCGTTCAGTCTTTTTTAAATTTACGGGTAAAAAAGACGATCTGAAGAATAATTCCATCGTGTTTTACGCTGAATCAGCCGCCTACTGGTCAACTTTTAAACCGGTTTTGGAAGCGCTTGCCGCTAAAAATGTTCGCTCCACCTATCTCACCAGTGACGAAAACGATCCCGTTTTTAAAAGCGGCTTGGATAAATGGGTTCATGCAAAGTTTATCGGTAAAGGACAAACCGCCTACACCGCTTTGGGCTTTTTAGAAGCCGATGTGTTTGCTCTGACAACCCCGGGCGTTGACGTTCTTCAAATCAGACGTTCGGCGGGTGTTAAAAAGTACGTCCACATTGTCCATGCCGCGGGCGACATCCACACCTATAAGTTCTATAGCTTCGACTACTATGATGCCTTTTTCTGCGCCGGCCCCGCTCAGGCCAAAAGCCTTCGTGCGCTGGAATCCTTAAGGCGCACCAAACCCAAGGATTTGCCTCTCTTGGGCTGTCCCTACTTCGATGGCATGCTTAGCCGAAAAACAGCCGACTTAAAGCCCGATGACGATACCATCCTTATTGCGCCGACGTGGGGTAAAAACGGCTTATTGACCAGAACGGGATCCATGATTCCGAAACTTTTAGCGCAGGCGGGCTATCACGTCATTTTGCGCCCCCACCCGCAAAGTTTTATTTCCGATAAAGAGCTGATGGACAAGCTTCAGTCGGAATTAAAATCGTTTGACAACATCGAGTGGGATAGAAATCCCGATGGCTTTAAGAGTTTGAGCCGGGCCCAGCTGATGATTTCTGACGTCTCTGGCGTAATTTTTGATTTTGCTTTCATCTTCCTGCGCCCGGTTATCTCCGTTGGCAACGGTCCCTTAAAGGATGGCTTTGAAGCCTGGGAAATTCCTCATGATGCCTGGGAAATGCAAGCGCTCGATAGTCTCGGCAAACGCGTTTTACCGGGAAATGAAGCGAGCATCCCCGCTTTGGTTAAAGATCTCTTGGCGCGTCACGAAGACATGGCGAGCCGCATTGAAGCCATTCGCCGCGAAAATGTTGTCAATTTCGGGCACGCAGGAGAACCAATCGCCCAAGCCCTGATTGATATGGCTAATTCCGTACACACTCAGAAGACTCACGCAAAATGATTGACTTTTTATATACCCTTTTCATCGCTCCGCTTGAATACTGGATGCACAAGGCCCTGCTTTGGGGATTTGATATCACCCAACAGTGGGGATGGGCCATCATCGTGATGAGTCTTATCGTCAACTTTGTGATTTTGCCCATCTACATGAAGGCTGAAGCCTGGCAGGAGGAAGAAAGAGCTCTGCGTAAAAGCTTTGAAGCTAAAGAGCAAATGATTAAGCGCGCCTATAAAGGACAGGAGCGCTTTGCCATGATCACAACAATGCATCGTCAGGCCGGCTACTCACCGCTATTGACGCTGCGATCGAGCATTGGCTTTTTCCTGCAAATTCCGTTTTTCTTTGCGGCTTATCATTTCCTAAGCCACTTTGAACCGTTACAAGGCATTTCGTTTTTAGGCTTGGCCGATCTTTCAAAACCTGATGAACTTTTTAAAATCGGAGACTTCGCGATCAACTTCATGCCGATACTGATGACGGTCATCAATATCGCCAGCGCCCTGATTTACACGAAAAATCTCTCCAAGCGTGACAAGTATCAACTCTACGGCATGGCCGCGCTCTTTTTAGTGCTCCTATACAACGCCGCCTCAGGCCTCGTGCTTTACTGGACCTTTAACAATATCTTCTCGCTCGGCAAGAATATTGTTTATGACTTGGTACGCCATTTTGCCAACAAACTTCGTGGATTGGGCCTTCTTATTAAAAACACGTGGCTTAAGATTTTTGCCTTCACCGATAGCGGCACAACCTTTCACACTAGCCCCTCGATCGTAAACGGTTACCTTGTTTACCTATGGGGCTTGGCTGTCGCGTTGGCTGTTTTAAGCAGCAATCAGATCACTTGGTTTAGCGATGGTCTCAAACTTTCTTTGAGCGACTTCTCTGACTACGTTTTTCTTTTGCTTGCGGCCTGCGCCGTTATTGAGTGCGTCAGACTGCGCATGTGGAAGCACCCCATTGCCCTGATTCTCATTGCCCTACTTTTGTACTATGAACTTAACACTTGGTACAAATGGAGCTTCCTTGGCCTCAATCGACGTTATTTCGCCCTGAGCGCCTCTTTTGCGTTCCTAATCATTTCGCTTACGCTCACGAATTTCAAGTTCGGCTTAAAGAATCTGCTCTACCCGAGTGAGTCTAAGCCCTCGGCGCTCTTAACCCCGGGCGCCATATGGCTTGTTATTCTTTTAGCGTTTTATCTACCGATTCAGGCTTTCAGCACGGCCCCGGAAGGCTTTTCGCGTATTGAAGAAGTGCTCGCCTTGCTTTTAGCTTGTGTGTGCGTCGCAGGCGTCATTTTCTGGTGCCTGACAAAGCTTTTTGAATGGACCCGTTACGCGGATTTCGCAGGCTACACCTTCGCGTTCATTTCTCTTTTAATGACTGTCTACGCGTTCCTGCTGCCGTTAAATGTCGGAACGATCAACGCGTTTATCATCGCCAATCCAGAGCCCCTTTTCCGCAATATCAACGTTGTGGTTGATGTCGCGGTGATCGCTTCATTTTCCATTGTTTTCGTTTGGCTTATCCGTAGCAATAAAGTCATCTGGATTAAAAATATTTTGATACTCTGCATCGCGGGCAGTCTTATTAATTCCGTCTTTATTCTCTGGTCTACACAAGAAGCCTGGTCTCGAGACGCCGAAAACACCCAAACAGTGGATTTGCCGGACTATAACGATCGGCTGTTCGGTTTTAGCAAAGAGGGGCAAAATGTGGTTGTCGTGATGCTTGATGCCTTCGCGGGGCGTCACTTAGATCGCATCATGCAAGAAACTCCGACACTCAAAAACCAATACAGAGGCTTTACTTGGTATCGTGAAGCCTTGGCAACCGGCCCATCCACTATTTCAAGCCTTCCGTCCATTATTTGTGAAGAAGCTTGTACCCCTTGGGAATTAAACAAGGACGAAAACCTAACACTGGCTGAAAAAGTCAATCGTGGTTTTGCCAATACACTTAATCGTTTCGGACCGTCTTTTGATGTCTCGCTTTACGAAAGAAACTGGACGGAAAGAAACCGCTTGGCCAAATACACAAGCCATCAGCCATTATTAATCCGCAACATCGGCGACAGCTACATTCGCCGTTATGCAGCCGAAAACAATCTCAAAATTGACCGCGGCAATAGCGACAGTTTCTTGATTGCCGTGAGTTTCTTTAATGCCGTTCCTTGGGGACTTAAAAACATGATCTACAAGGACGGCCGTTGGATTGAACGTCTGATGGGTGAAAGTACTGCCGCTTTGGTTTACAACACCTACCGTGATTTGGCGTTATTCAAGCTCTTGCCCACGGTATCCAATACTCGCGCGCAAAAAAATACGTTCAAATTCATTGACTCGGAATTAAGCCACTACCCATGGTTTTCAGAACCGGGTAGCTGCAAACTCTTGCCTTACGAAACCCCCGGAACGCGTCCGGATGGAATTCCGATTGGGCAAATGGCGGCAGAAACTTGTTCCCTTCAAGCCTTGGGTGATTGGTTTGATTGGATGAGAAAAGAAAAAATCTTTGATAACACCACAATTGTAGTGGTATCGGACCATAGCTCCGGTGTTGTACCGGAATTAGCTGCTGTTAACCAAAAAGGCTCCGTGGGCCGTCCAAGCTCGCTCTTACTCATTAAGCCGCAAAAGGCAAACAGCAACGCTCCTTTGCAGATTAATGATGATTACGTTGGGATTGTGGATACGATGAAATTTATCTTTGCATCACTCAATAACCAAAACATTCGCGTCAACAAGGCAACACGTTACACGTTTGTCCCTGATGGGCTGACCGCCAATCAGTACCGGGAGGAGAAATTCTGGAAAGTTGAAGGCTCAATGTTTGATGAGCGCTCTTGGAAGGACATTTCCCACTAACAAGTAATGCCGCCGACAAACAAAATTCAAAGCATTGTCGGCGGCTTTTTGATTAACGGTTTAATACTGAAAACATAAAGATAACGTACTTTGACAAAACCAACGATTTTTTAATCTTTCAGGCATCCAATGGGGACAACCAATACACCATCTTCTCGTCGATAGGCGTACTCTCCACTTGCTATTAAAACCATCAAAAAAGACGGAGGTTGCATTTTCGTTGTATCGATTTTTGAAGCCAAGGTCTTTAAAGTATTAACTCCATCTTCAATTCCCTTCTCACTACCTAATTTAATCTCAATTAGTCCATACGTTCCATTTCTACGATGCAAAACGGCATCACACTCAAGGCCATTTCTATCCCGAAAATGGAAAAGACTTCCATCGAGTGCCTCAGCGTAAACTCGTAGATCTCTGATACACAACGTTTCAAATATAAAGCCAAATGTTTTAGTATTAAAAAGCAAATCTTTAGGTCCTGCACTCAACGCTGCCACCGCTATTGATGGATCCACAAAATATCTGGTATCCGATTGCCGAATAGCTGCTTTTGACCTTAAATTTGGATTCCAGGCAGGTAAATCTTCTATAACGAAAATTTCTTTTAAAGCATTTAAATAAGTCAATACCGTTTTATCGTTAACAATCCCATTAAGATCTTTTGCTAATTCTGGAGCCGAAACTTGTGAACCTTGATAACGAGCGTACGATCGCAACAATTTCCGAGTAACATCCTGGTTTCTTCTCACTCCATCTGCACGTGAAATATCTCGTTTTATAAGCGCCTCAACATACTCAAAGGCATGTGTTAAAGCCAACTCACCTTTCAAACGTAGCGTTGTAGGCCAACCGCCTCTGCATGCCGCAAAAGCTATCCGCTCAAGATCCAAGACATTATTCGACCCTATGTTGAGTTGTCCTTCAAATAAATCTTTTAAACTGACTGTTCCATTAGATTCTCCGGATTCAAAGAGCGTCATTGGTCTCATTCGTAACCAGCTGAAACGACCAGTTCCTGAATGTTTTAATTGACGAGAATCAACGGGAACAGCTGACCCCGTAAGAATAAATTGCCCTGGTTCTCCTCCTCGTAAATCAATTTCCCTACGAATGACGTCCCAAAGCTGCGGAGCAAGTTGCCACTCATCAATAAGTCGAGGAGTCGTTCCCTGAAGCAATAATTTTGGGTTAATTGCCGCTAGACTCAAGGTGGGACCCGGTTCCATGTTTAAAACACTTTCTGCCTGCTGTACGGCCGTTGTTGATTTTCCGCACAGTTTAGGTCCTTCTATTAAAACAGCCCCCATTGCTTGGAGTTTCCTTTTTAAGAGTTTATCCACAACTCTTTGACGATATTCTTGTTTCATAATTTTAGTAATCAAACTATTTGGCAATTTTTTAACAAACCATTTGACGATATTTTAACGAACCATTTGACATTTTTTTAACAAACCATTTGACCTTTTTTTCATGTTATTCCACATTCAAATTTATAGCCTAAACCGGAAAATTGAAGGTTCAATGTTTAATGAACGCTCTTGGAAGGATATTTCTTATCGAGATCACACCGGCAACAGCCGACTTTAACAACGCCCACTTGTATCATTTTATAGCCTTTATGAAATAATACATGATTTGATACATCAAGCAATATAGGACAATACATGTTAATTGGAAGTTCCAACAACTTGTTTTTAAACGTTTATTTTGCAATTTAACTTATGTTTATACGTCTATTATTTACTCCAACATGTATTAAAAAATAAATGGTCTAATACATGATCTAATACAAGTTGGAATAACATTATTGCAATTCATTCGGAATCAATGAACTATTTGACGATTTTTCAACGAACCATTTGGCAATTTTTTAACGCACTACTTAGCGTTTTTTTAGTGAACCATTTGGTTATGGTTTTGAAGCTTTGTTAATTTCTGAAAAGCAAGTCTGTCGACAGAGAGGCATCAGAAATAGAACTTTCCTATGAGTAGGCCCGTACACTCGCACGGGCCTCTTAACTCTCTTTATTTACCGTCGCTTGGTTCTTCCGGCTTTTCCGGATGACTCAAGAAAGGTGAAGCACGTTCATCCTCATCGTCATCATCGCGCCGTACCGGATTCTTAGAGACGAACCAAGTAAAGTAGACTGGCACAAAGATAATGGCGATGAATGTGGCAACCAGCATTCCTCCTAGCACACCGGTACCCATGGATTGGCGAGCCGCCGCACCCGGACCGGTAGCCAAAGCCAGAGGCACCACACCAAGAATGAAAGCAAAAGAGGTCATCAAAATCGGACGCAACCGCAAAGAGGCTGCCTCAAGGGCCGCATCAAAGACACTCTTACCCTGCTCTAACTTCTGCGCTGCAAATTCCACAATCAAAATGGCATTCTTAGCCGATAGGCCCACCAATACCAATAAACCGATTTGGAAGTAAATATCGTTCGAGAGTCCCCTGCAATAAGTTGCGAGCAACGCCCCCAACGCGGCAAATGGCACCGCGAGCACAACGGCGATCGGCAACGACCAACGCTCATACTGAGCGGCCAAAATGAGAAACACCACAATAATGCCGAAAATGAAAGCTGTGGAAGCTGAAGCTCCTAAACGCTTTTCCTGGAAGGCTTGACCTGTCCAGCCGATAGCGTAACCTTCCGGGAGCATTTCAACTCCGATACGTTCCACTTCCGCGATGGCTTCACCGGAACTTACTCCATGAACCGCCTCACCCATAAAGCGCGCGGCAAGATAACCGTTCATGCGCGACATGGTCTCGGCCCCCGAAGTTCTTTCCCAAGACACCAATGTCGACATCGGAATCATTTCACCGGCGTTGTTTCTGACCCAAGAACGGCCCAAATCTTCTGGCTTCATTCGATAGTCAGTGTCGGCTTGCATGATCACGCGGTTAATTTTGCCGTTTCGGGTGAAGTCGTTGATATAGGTGCTGCCCATGAAGGCCGTGAGTGTATCGTAGATATCTGAAATAGAGACACCCATAGCCAGGGCCTTAGCTTCGTCAACATTGACCAAAAGCATGGGCGACTCGGCCATGGCCGTGTGACGCACACCGGTCAGAAGCGGCGAGCGGCTTAACTCATCAATAAAGTTATCGGCCACTTGCTGAAGCTGAACAGGATCATCGCTTTCACGTGACTGCAAAAATCCTGAAAAACCGCCCGAAGACCCCAAGCCCCTGATCGGAGCCGGAGTGGAAGCCGTGGCTCTGCCCTCGGTAATGTCCTCAGCCATCTTCGTGAGAATTCGCACAACATCATTGGCTGTATTCTTACGCTCATCCCAAAGCTTAAGCTTTAACACAAAAGTGGCGGCGTTTTGTCGTGTGTCATTGGCAACCGTATCAAAGCCCGTCAAGGTCAAAACGGATTCCACTCCCTCGATTTGACCCATTTTCTTTTGCAGTTCATCAGAAACTCGCTCCGTGCGGGTTTGCGAAGCGCCTTCAGGCAAAGATAGACTCAGGCGGACGACGCCTTGGTCTTCCCTGGGCACAAAAGAGGTCGGTGTGATCTGAACCATCTGCCAGCAAGCCGCCATTACCGCTAAGAGCAAAACGCCGCTTGCCACCCGATGGTGAAGCGCCAAGCCCACCAGGCGTTGGAATAACTTCGTAAAACGCCCCAACCCTAAATTAAAGCGTTGGAAGAATTTCGCCGGATCTTTGCTTCTCGGTTTTAACAAAATGGCGCAAAGCGCAGGTGTAAGCGTCAAAGCCACAAAGCCCGAAAGGGCAACGGAAATCGTAATTGTCACCGCAAACTGGCGATAGAGTTCACCGGCCATGCCACCCAAAAACGCAACCGGTACAAACACAGCCGAGAGCACCAACACAATAGCCACCAAGGCACCGGCCACTTCCTTCATGGCCCGTTTGGCAGCCACCCGCGCGGATACTCCCTCCGAGACCATGATGCGTTCAACGTTTTCAAGCACCACAATGGCGTCATCGACCACAATACCGATGGCAAGCGTCATAGCAAAAAGCGTGAGCGTGTTGAGCGAAAAATCAAACACCCACAATCCCACCATCGTCCCAATCAAAGAGACCGGAACCGCAATCATCGGAATGAGTGTCGCGCGCCAACTTTGCAAGAAAAGATAAACGACAAGAAGCACCAAAATACCGGCTTCTATCAATGTCTTGGCCACTTCGTGCAATGAGGCAGACACAAAGATCGTTGTATCGTCGGTGATAGTGTGGGTTATGCGGCCTTTCGGATAATGCTCGGCCAGTTCCGCCACGCGCTCTTTCACAAGCTCTGCCGTACTCATGGCGTTAGCACCTGTTTGCAGGTATACAGCCACGGTAATAGCCGGCTCACTATTTAAAAGGTTATAGGAATCGTAGCTACGTTTACCCACTTCAACCCGAGCGATATCCTTTAAGCGGATAATGCCATCGGGACCATCGGAGCGAATCGTAATGTTTCCAAATTCTTCTTCAGTTAAAAGCTGACCCTTGGTTGTCACCGTATAAAAAAGCTGCTGATCGGGAGCCGTCGGCGCCGCGCCTACACGGCCGGCCGCATACTGCCGGTTTTGAATGTCCACGGCATCTTCAACGTCACCCACCGTCACACCCAACAAGGCCATCTTGTCGGGATTGAGCCAAATACGCATGGCCCCTTGCACGTTACCGAAGATACTGACGTCACCCACACCCGGAATACGCTTTAAGTCATCGACGATATTCAGTGTCGCGTAGTCGGCCATTTGAGTTGGATTCATCGAGCCGTCGGGCGAAGTTAGCGCCATCATCAAAAGGGTTTCTTCGGAGCGTTTTCTTACTGTCACACCGTTTTGACGAACGGTCTCCGGCAAGCGTCTTTCGGCAGTGCGCACACGGTTATTGATTTCGAGCATGGCGTCGTTTGGATCGATGCCAACTTCAAAAGTGCAAGAAATGCGCACATCACCGTTGGAGCGCAACGAGGTGGTGTAGTACTGCAGCCCTTCAATACCCGAGAGCTGATCTTCAATCGGAGCGGCGATGGTACGAGCAAGCGTCTGGGCGTCAGCCCCTTCATAACTCGTTGAAATAGAAACCGACGGAGGAGAAATATCCGGATATTGAGACAGCGGCAATACGCGCACGCAGACCAATCCCGCGAGCACAATCAAAATAGACATCACCGAAGCAAAAATCGGGCGGCGAATACAAAATTGCGACAGCATCTTGTCCTCCGGCTACTGCTTGGTGTCCCCGGTGGCAGAGCTCTGAGGCTCGGAAGTATTTTTTTCCGTCACCTTGATGCCTTCTCTGAGCCGCAAAATCTGGTTGGTAATCACTTTATCTCCCGGCTTTAAACCTCCCGTGACGATCCAGTCCTTACCTTCCCAATTGCCAAGCGTTACCCCCCGCTCGCGAGCTGCGCCCTCTTCCATCACGTAGACAGCATAGGTGCCGTCCGATTTTTGGCGAACAATACCTTGAGGCACAAGATAAGCGTTCTGATACTCTCCCATCATGAGGCGAACCTGGACGTACTGACCGGGAAGAAATTTATCCGTCGGAGGCAAGACCGCGCGCAGCCTCAGTGTGCCGCGATCGGCGTCGACCTGTTGACTGATGAAATCCAACTTAGCCGGTAAAAATTCTTTTGAATCGGGCAAAAAGACTCGAACCAAATTTTCTTTGGTCAGTTTCGCCCCGGAAAGCGCTTTATCGCCGATGGCAAACGAAACACGAAGCGTATCGGGTTGGGTGATGGATGTTAAAAGTGTCGTGCCGGCCGTAATCAATGAGCCGACATTGACTTCACTTTTACCGGCGATACCGTCAACCGGCGCCGGAACCATCGCGTGCGAAAGATCAATTTCCGCATTCTGTTCTTGAGCTTGGGCTAAAGCCAGGGCGCTTTTAGCCACCGCGAGAGCACTTTGCGCATCGTCATACTCCTGACGACTCACGGCATTGACCTTAATGAGCTCCGAGGCCCGCTTGGCATCCCGGCAAGCTTTCGTCAATTCCGTTTTTGCTTGTTGTGTTTGAGCCCGGGCTTGTCTTAATTGAGCCTCATAGGGATCTTTCTCAATTTCAAAAAGTGTCTGCCCGGCCTTGACTTGCTCACCTTCTTTAAAGTTGAGCTTACGCAAGACGCCGGAAACCTGAGCTCGCACTTCAACCTCTTCAGCGCCCTCCGTTTGCCCAAAAGTGTCCAGCCAACGAAACGCCGTTGTGGGCGTTGCCGTCATAGTGGCCACTTCAATGGGAGCGCGTTCAACCGAAGCTTTTTTATCACCGCATCCGACAAGCACCCCGGCAGCAACAACAGAAATAACAAAAACGGTCTTTAACTGCATTATTCGTAGAACTCTCAATGATTTAACAGATTAATGTTACCGAATGCAACCAGAAAGCACATTAGGGCCACTACGGCCCTAACGTGAAATTTTGTAACACTCTAATAGATATGTCGGAAGTTAAGCAACGGGCGTCTCTTCGGTCTTCCAAACCAAGTTGCCTTTACTTTCTTTCTCAATCGCTTTAAGTGTTTCTTCGTGAAGAGCTTCTTCCTGCGCGCTGGCTTTGACAACCCGAAGCTTGGTCACATCCGGCATCGGCGGAAGACTTTTCATATCCACTGACGTGATATCGAGCGACTCCTGACCTCGAGTCATGGCCAAGTACACTTGAGCCAACAACTTCGCGTCAATTAAAGCGCCGTGCAACGTGCGATCCGTGTTGTTGATGCCATAGGCCGAACACAGGGCATCCAAACTCACGCGCTGCCCCGGGCGAAGCGACTTGGCTAATGGCAAAGTGTCGAGCACGCTTTCACAGTAATCGGTCACCGGGCCCTTACCCAGACGTTCCAATTCCATATTGAGATAAGCCACGTCAAAAGCCGCGTTGTGAATGATCAGCTGACTGCCTTTAATGAAAGCGAGAAAATCGTCCACAATATCGACAAAAAGCGGTTTACCCTTTAACTTGTCCCACGTATAGCCGTGAACCTTGGCCGCTCCTTCCTCAACTTCACGTTCCGGATTAATGAGTTTATAGAACGTGCGCTTTGTGATTGAGCGCCCCACAATCTCCACGCACCCAATGGAAATCAAACGGTTTCCCGCTTCAATTTCCATACCGGTCGTTTCAGTATCCAACGCGACCTGGCGGCTGTAAGTTTTTGCCATTTGTTTTCTATCCTTTACGCTTTTTTAGGTACACCGCGATTGGCGAGTTCATCGGCTTTTTCATTGCCGGGTTCTCCCGCATGTCCCTTAACCCATTTCCATTCAATATCGTGGGTGCTCACTAATTGATCAAGCTTTTGCCACAAATCAATATTTTTCACCGGCTTACCGGCCGCCGTTTTCCAACCACGCTTTTTCCATTGGGGCATCCACTCTAAAATTCCGTTTTTCACGTATTGGCTATCCAGACTCACCACCATGGGCACAGGACGCTTAATGGCTGAAAGAGCTTCAATCACCGCCGTCAATTCCATCTGGTTGTTGGTTGTCTCCACTTCTCCGCCGCAAAGTTCCAGTGCTTTTTCTCCCCATACGAGGTAAGCTCCCCAACCACCGGGGCCTGGATTGCCTTTACAAGCGCCGTCTGTCCAAATTTGTAATTTTCGATTTTTATTCATTTTTTATTGAACTTTGATTTTTTAACGTAAATTTACGTGAAAAAATCAATGGTATTAAAAATTTTTCGTCTGGTTTCGAGTTGCGATGGCTTGGCCGGCCCAATTCTTTTTCAAAATACTGCCCTCCGGGATCAGTTTTCCAATCAAACCGGGGTTCTCGACTTTTTTCACACAACTTAGCATGAAGGCATTGGCGAGCGCCGGCCACCATCGATCCCCGGCTTTTTCACACCACCCCCACCGTGCCAAACGCTGCGGATTATCACTTAACGATGGACAATAAACACCAAAACGGCCTCGATCGACAACGCCGTAACGCTCGCAAAAAGTTTTAACCTGGGAAACGCTTAGAGGAGAAAAAGGCGTACCGGCCGGACAATCAAAAAGTTTCTTTTTCTTTCTCACCCACCACGGTCCCCATGGATTTATGCAAAGCAAAATCAGTCTGCCTTCCGGAGCAAGCACACGGAAAACTTCGTTAAAAAATTGCGAGGGGTTCTTAGACCACTCTAAAGCGTGGACGCTAACCACCAAGTCAAAAGTGGACTCTCTGAAAGGCAAAGAGTCAAAATCCAAACAAACACTGGCGCAAGACTGCGAAGTCTGCGAAAAGAATCTTGAACCTAAAATCCTGTTGTCGTGGCATGCGTTTCTCAACAAACTGCCGTAGGGCGCTCCAAGTTGCATCGCCGTTTCGCCCGCGCACTCAGCCAAAAGGGCATCCATTTGGGCCAATTCCCAACGCCTGAGCAACATACCGGCAGAAGTAGAGAAAAATTCAGCAAAAGACGACATCGCATACATGCTCATTGATAACACATAGAATTAAAACACAAAGTTTCATAGTATTGTGACAAGGAAACTTGCGATTTTAATCGCGAGAGGAATTGTCACTCGCCCATTAGGGCGATTTTTTTGTATAATTCAGAAACCATGTGATTATTAATATGTATGATTGAAATAGTATTTGATCGAAATTGTGTTTATCAAACTGCTTACCATGCGGTTTGGTGTCCCAAGTATCGTAAAGCTATTTTGACCGGAGCGATTGCTTCAGAGATGAAAGCCCTTATAGAAGCCATCTGTCTTGAACGGCAATGGAGTATTTTGGCTCTGGAAGTTCAACCGGATCACATCCACTTGTTTGTCAGTATTCCACCGGCTACTTCAGTTGCTGATGCAATCAAAATTTTAAAAGGTAGTACCGCTCGAAAGTTATTTGTAAAATTCCCTGAATTAAAAAAACAATTGTGGGGAGGTCACCTATGGTCTCCGTCTTATTATGTGGGGACTGCCGGCAACGTCAGTTCCGAAACGATTCAGAAATACATTGAAAGCACTGAACATATCAAAGGGCGCCGGTAAGTTAAGCGCACCTTCTAACCTATCAACAACCGTTTGTATTCGGTTAAATGTGGATACCGAGAGTGAGCAAAAATTGCATCTCACTCGCGCTCGCTATCGGGACGCTTGTCGTTTGTTGGTCGACTTCGTTTGCAAAGATCCCGCCCAACGGAATTGGCAGCGTTTCAATCTTCACCATGCCGCTTACCATACAGTGAGAGCGACGATGCCGGATTTAGGCTCGCAGATGGTTTGCAATGCTATTCGTTCGGTTTCTTCGGCCTACAAAGCAGAACTAAGCAAACATCCTCGAAAAAACAAGACGGATCCGCTCAAGCGAATTGTTTTTAAAAATCCCTCCATCCATTTGGATAAGAATACCATTACTTATCACTCCGATTTAACGGCAGCCACCGTCTACACAGTACAGGGTCGTGTCAAAGTGGATTTATGTCCGGGGGAATTTCAAAAGCGATTACTTCAGCATGGTAAGCTTAAAGAAAGCAATTTAGTCTATCGAAAGAACAAGAAAGGAGGCTTTTGGTCGCTTCACATCACTTTGGAGTTTGAATCAATACTGCGGGCTTTGCCCAAGGAGTTGAGCAAAGAGGAAGTGATTGGGGTGGATGTGGGGGAAAACAATATCGCCGCGATATCCACCGGGCAGTTGTGGAAAGCCGGCCAATTAAAGTTCAAACGGGATAAATACCTAGGGTTGCGTGCGCGTTTACAACGCAATGGCTCGCAAAGTGCCAGACAGCACTTGCGCAAGGCTTCGGGCAGGGAAAGACGCCACGTAACACACATCAATCACGTTGTGAGTAAGTCAATTGTTCAAGAGGCGGTCAAGCGAAAAGCGAAGTTGGTGGTCTTGGAAAACATGACGCATATCCGAGAGCGAGTCAAGTGCGGCAAGCGAGTGAAAAGTCGCTTGCATCGCTGGTCTTTTCGAGAGCTTCAGCAGCAGATTGAATATAAAGCGCAAAGAAAAGGCATCCACGTGATCTATGTGGATCCGCGCTATACATCACAAACGTGTTCGTCGTGTTTAACGATAGGGAAACGAGACAAGCATTGTTTCGTTTGCCCGAACTGTGGTCTCCGAGCGCACAGCGACTTGAATGCAAGTCGGAATCTGCAAGGATTGGGCTATCAGCTGATGGTTCAAGGGTTGTTGTAAACCAACCCCAATGTCGGATTGCTTAGACAATTACGATAAAGCTTTTGACTTTAGTCGAGAGTTGTTTACGCATTAACAGTTAATAATTGAAAAACTTCTCTTTGCCGGTTTTCATAGTCCAAACTTAAAAATCATCCGTTCTCTTATAAATCCGATAAACTTCATTCATTAAATCCTTTATTAACATGCTCACTCGACGTTCATTCGCTCTGGCACTAGTTGCCGCTGCCACACCTGCTTGGCCCAAACCTAAGCAGATGAGAATCGTTGTGCCTTACCCTGCGGGCGGTCCTCTTGATGCCTGCTCGAGGCTCGTTGCCGAAAAACTCAAAACAAAATTAGGTCGGATCATTGTTGAAAACCGCCCGGGAGCCGCCGGCGCCCGCGGCATGTTGGAAATAAAAAACGCTCAACCCAATGGCCAATCGCTTGTTGTTGGAGCGCTGGCCACATTAGTCGTTAATCCGCTGATGTTTGACGACCTACCCTATAGGCCTGATGATTTTGAGACGGTTTGTTTATTAAGCGATACCCCCAACGTCCTCATTATGACCCCGGAAACCATGAAAAAATGGGGAATAGATTCAGCCGAAGACTTCATTGATTTTGTCAAAAGTCACCCCAATCAGCTCAACTGCGCTTCCGGAGGAACGGGATCGGCAGGCCATATTGCCAATGCCCTTTTAAACACCAGAGGCCTTAAAACCGTTCATGTGCCCTATGCCGGCGCCATGGCCGCGCAGCTTTCTTTGCTGTCGGCAGAGACAGACATCATGTTTGATAATTTTGCGAGCGCGCGCCCTGCCATTGAAGACGGTCGAGTTAGAGTGCTTGCGCAAACGAGCCGCGAGGCCGATAAACGAATTTCTGCCCCCACGCTTTCTTCCTTAGGCATTGACTGCGATATATCCACTTGGTTTGGCCTGATGGCGCCTAAAAAAACACCCTTCGAAATCCGAGAAAAACTATTTAAAGAAATCTGTTTAGCTCTTGAGTCGACCGACACTATGAATACGTTCGAGAAACTCTCGGGAGGGGCGAAGCTTTTGGGGCCGCAAGAATTTAACGAATGGATTCAAAACGAACAGGTAAAATATCGCTCGTTTCTCAGTGCGTTGAAAATCTAACTATTCATGCTTCATGCTCGACTGGCCCGCGACACGGTGGGCGGACTTTTTTTTGCCGCTATTGGCCTGGCTTTTGTATTGGGCTCGAACCATTTGCCCATGGGAGAGGCCGCCCGGATGGCTTCGGGATACTTCCCCCGCCTTTTGGGGTTTTGTCTTATTTTTATTGGGTTAGTGATCAGCATCCGAGGCACTTTTTCTGAAAAAAAGCCTCATGAAGTCATTTACCGCTTTGCTTTGAAAAAAGTTGTTCTAATCGGCATTGCTCTTCTTGCCTTTGCCTTTTTGCTTGAACCCGCGGGACTTTGGATTGCCCTATCCGTTTTGGTTTTTATCTCTTCGTTTGCTTCCGAAAAAAGAGGCATACGTGAAGCACTGATTTTGACAGTCGTTATTGACCTTCTGGTAGCGGCGGTTTTTGTTGGCGCCATCGGCCTTGAAATCAACCTATTGCCCGCGTGGGAGTGATCATGACCGATCTCTTTGCCAATCTAGCCTTAGGCTTTCAAAGCGCGCTCACCATCGCCAATATCGGTTACTGTTTCGTGGGCGTATTGATCGGCACACTCGTGGGGGTGTTGCCGGGATTGGGGCCGGTAGCCACGCTCGCGCTATTGCTTCCCCTCACCTACGCGCTTGATCCGACCGCCGCCGTCATTATGCTTGCCGGCATCTACTACGGCAGCCAATACGGAGGCTCCACCACGGCTATTTTGATGAATATACCGGGCGAAGCGGCTTCGCTTGTCACCTGTATTGACGGCTATAAGCTCGCCCGTAAAGGCCGCGCCGGCAGCGCTTTAGGGATAGCCGCTGTCGCAAGCTTCATCGCAGGCAGCGTGGCCACACTTTTAATTGCTCTGGCCAGCCCCGTTTTATCTGAAGTGGCACTTTACTTCGGCGCCACTGAGTATTTCAGTCTGATGGTCTTGGGTCTTGTCGGAGCCGTTGCCCTTTCAAACGGCGACATTTTAAAAGCAATCGCCATGGTCATTGTCGGACTGTTGCTCGGATTGGTCGGCACGGACATCAATACGGGTGAATTGCGTTTTACGCTCGAGACCCTCACGCTTCAAGACGGCATCGATTTTGCCGTCATTTCTATGGGCTTTTACGGCGTCGCAGAAATCCTTAAAAACCTCCAGGCGATTGTCGGATCTGGCTCTTACAGCACCATTGCGGTTAAGTCTCCGTGGCCGCAGAAAAAGGACTTTACTCAAAGTCAAGGAGCCATTGCGCGAGGCACCTTTTTAGGCAGCATCATGGGATTGCTCCCAGGGGGCGGAGCCATGCTCTCTTCGTTTGCCTCCTACACACTAGAAAAACGAATAAAAATTGAAAACGAAACACCGGTTGGCGAAGGCAACATCCGGGCCGTTGCCGGCCCTGAGGCCGCCAACAACGCGGGCGCTCAAACCAGCTTCATCCCGATGCTCACTTTGGGCATTCCATCCAACGCCGTGATGGCGCTTTTAATGGGAGCGCTTATCATTCAAAACATCACTCCGGGCCCTCAAGTCATCCACACCAATCCCGACCTTTTCTGGGGGCTAATTGTCTCCATGTGGATCGGCAACCTTTTTTTAGTGATTTTAAATTTGCCTTTGGCCGGCCTTTGGGTACAGATTTTAAAAGTCCCCTACCGCTTCCTTTTCCCCGCTATTTTGGCTATCTGCGCGGTGGGCGTCTATTCCATTAACTACAACCAATACGACATCGTGCTCATGGCCGCTTTTTCCCTGTTGGGATATATCTTCTATCAGCTTCGCTGTGAACCCGCGCCGTTGATTCTGGGTTTTGTTTTGGGACCAATGATGGAAGAGAATTTACGCCGCGCAATGCTTCTTTCCAGAGGAGACGCGACAGTATTTTTCACGAGTCCCATTTCCGCTCTCTTACTCATCATGGCTTTTGCTCTGTTGGCTGTCACGCTTTTGCCAAAGTGGCAAAAAACGAGACAAGAGGCTTTTACAGAAGATTAAGAAACAGCATTAGCGTCAAAGTTAATAGCCCAAGTAACTGTACCTAGCAACAAAAAGGACCTGAAACTTTCTCGCCGGTTTTTACGATAAAAAAACACTTAAATTCAATTAGTTGCCATGTTCTTTTAGATCTCTTATTGAAAGCGCCTAACTATTTTTTCTATTAAGAGGTCTAGCCTTGAAGAACATTGCGTAACAATTATTTCCTGACTTTTTAACGCGATTTTTACCTGACCCGTCAAATAATGGCTTGCATAAAAATGATGGCTAGAGGTCAGAAAATGCAACAATCCCTAATGTCTTTTGTTATTCAAAACTTTCCCATTTTTTTCCGGGGAAATTGGCCTTTTTGGCGTTTCACGGTGATCCCGTTCTTTTTGTGGATGGCCTGTTATTGGATGGACGACTGCGACAATATTCTCCTCTTTTCGGAAAGCATTGACAGCGTTATTTTGTGGTCAGGCTTTCTTTTGGCTTTTGCTGATATCTGCGCATCCTGTTGGTGTTCTGTCAATGCTGAACGCGACATTCCTTTTGTTCAGGTTAATTGCACGGATACATTTCGATCCATTTATGCGCTACTTGCCATGAGTGTTGGATTATTGGCAAAATGGATCGGTTTTGGCGTCAATGCCGTCTACCTCCCGATTGTTTTATTCTTTTTCTTTTGGGATACACGGCCAAAAAAGTCCAAGCAATACTTCTTTGTCAGCCTTGTTCTGACCATATTGAGCCTATTTCTCAACGGTGACGTTCTTCAAGGCCATCTTTGGTTCATCGCCACCGAGGACTGGTTATTCATGTGGCTCATCGCTTCCATCAGCTACGCCATTTTCAGGAACCTTGCCTTCATTATTTCGACGCATTTTTCAACTAAATCGATATTTTGATCAGCGCTACAATCCAAGAAGGAGTGCGTTATCAAGATGTTTATTTTTCATCGTTTCCGCTTGAATAAACAGTCCGACTCTGGCATTCCTCGAACCGTTTGGGTTTTGGGCTTTGTCAGTCTGCTTATGGATATTTCTTCTGAAATGATCCATGCGCTTTTGCCGCTTTTTATGTCCACGACACTGGGAGCCAGCGCCGTATGGATCGGTCTGACCGAGGGGGTCGGTGAAGCTGCGGCGTTGATCAGTAAAGTTTTTTCCGGTGTCATTGCTGACACGTTTGGTAAGAAAAAATGGTTGGTATTTACCGGTTACGCCTTGGGAGTTCTCTCAAAGCCTTTCTTCGCACTGGCGACTTGTATGCCAGTCGTATTTGCGGCACGATTTTTTGACCGAATCGGCAAAGGCATACGTGGTGCGCCGCGAGACGCTATAGTGGCCGAAGTCACTGCGGAATCTGTCAGAGGCGCGGCTTACGGGCTACGTCAATCCTTGGATGCTGCCGGTGCTTTTATCGGTCCCGCTCTGGCTACAATCCTTTTGATGTTTTTCACGGAAAATTACCGAACCGTTTTCTGGCTTGCCTTAATTCCGGGACTCTGTTGCCTAGCGCTCATTCTGTTCGGAGTAGAAAACGTTGAAACAGAAAAGCAATACGTTAAAGAACCACTCAAATTTAAAGCCTTTTTTCTACAGACTTCCTTAGCTTTTAAGTGCTTATTAGTCATGGGAGTCGTTTTTTCCCTGGCTCGCTTTTCAAACGCTTTTATGATTTTAAGAGCGACTGATAGTGGTGTACCCGCGGCCCTTGTTCCGCTCATATTGGTCGGAAGCAATCTTGTGTTTGCCGCCTCGAGCTACCCATTGGGCAAACTGGCCGATCGCATCCCGTCGTCAAAACTCCTGGCTTTAGGTCTTCTCTTTCTGATCGCCTCAGATTGTGTCTTCGCGCTGTGGCAAACACCTTATGCGGTTGCCGTCGGTGTCGCGCTTTTTGGATTACACCTGGGCGCCTCACAAGGTATTTTCTCCATGATGGTCGCTAAGCTTGCTCCGAGCGCGTTCAAAGCGACCGCCTTCGGTGTTTTTAACTTTCTGTCCGGCTTGGCGACTTTAATGGCCGGACTTCTTGCGGGCTTTCTTTGGGAACTGTATAGCCCGGCTTACACTTTTGCCGCCGGAGCCATTTTCGCGCTTCTTTCACTTCTGCTACTGACCGTTTTAATGCGCAGGCATCTCATCGGTTAACGCCCCTGATCGACTCGTTCCACCTGCTTTCCGGTCAAGAGCACGATTTTGAAGCACGACCCTTGTGACCGAAGGGACATTAACTCAACCGTCCAGCCAAAGCGGTCACACAACCGCTTAACAATGGATAAGCCCATGCCGCTACCTTGCTGCTGATCGGTTGCCCGTGTATGCGGACTGAAGATACGATCTTTATTTTCAGAATCGATTCCGGGGCCCGTATCCTGCACCTCAAACCCTGTGGCCGTTTCCGTCACCTTCACGCCCCCTTCTGAGGTATACAAAATGGCGTTCTTAATTAAATTGCCGGCTAGGGCCCCGATCACAACCGGCGAATAAAATCCCGGGCAATTGTCGTTGACTTCAAAAGTCAATTCCAACCCTTTGGCCTTTGCATTAGGGCGGTAGTACTCGACTATCGAATTTAACGTATCGTGAACCGTATCACTTTCCTGAATCTCGAAAGAGGTGTTACGGGCAAGATTTAAGAAAATATTCAAGAGATCTTGAAGCGACTGGCAAGATCCCAAAATTCTTTTTAATAACTCATCGCGCTTTGCTTCACCGACGTTGGCGCCCTTCATATGCAGTAATTCTGCACTGGTTTGGATAATCGTCAGCGGTGTGCGAAGCTCGTGACTGATATCCGCGGTAAAAAGTCGTTCCCGTAACAGCGCTTCGTGAAATCGTTTTAAAGCATTATCACAAATTCGGGCAAGTTCCCCGACTTCGTCATCGGCAAAATCCGCTTGCAGCGGGTGATATGTACGAGTTGCCGCAATTGTTCGCACTTGCGCGGACAGATCATGTACCGGTTTGATCACACGACGGCTAACCCACCACCAAGCGAAAAACGACCCTAAGGTTAAAACCAACGTACTGCATATTAAAATGACAACGTTATAAATCTGTTCACTTCGTTCGAAGTCATACTGATCTCGCATCAGTATGTAAGAATACTGACCGAGCTGCAACCTATAAACGAATGAAGACTCGTCATTGACAAATTCCGTAAAACCTTCCGGGACATGGGCGAAGGCTGCCGGGATGGGATCAAGCCGTGGGTCATCGCTGAATATTTTCATCGACGGCGGCAATTGCAACTCTTCGTGGGAATTGAGCTCCTGCACACTCATTTCAAGCTCTTCGCGAAGCATTTCACTCACGAGATTATTTTCCATGAATTCGGTCGACTGCATCATCGCCACCGAATAGATTCCCACAATTAATAAAAGCTGAAGGGCAAATCCCAAGAAAATTCGCTGCGCCAACCCGAACGATTTATGCATTTTGCGCCTCATTCATTAATGGACCATCCTAAGCCCGGATGCGTGTGAATCAATTTTTTATCATAGGCTTTGTCAATTGCTTGGCGTAGGAGATAGATGTTGGCTCTCAGGCTATCTGAGTCCGGCGCGCCCCCACCCCAAACTTGAGCTTCAAGGCGATTTCGGCTCACGATAGCCGGGCTTCTTAGCATCAGTTCTTTCAAAATGGTTAAACCGGTCGGATTCAATTTAATCGGTTTACCACCACGACAGACTTGTGTTGTTGAGAGATCAAAAACCAGATCTCCGACTTTAAGTTTCATCGTGTTATCACCATAGGCACGGCGAATAAGCGCCTGAACCCGAGCATTCAATTCACGCAACGAAAAAGGCTTAATCAGGTAATCATCGGCTCCGACTCCAAGACCATTTACCCGATCATCAATACTGTCACGCGCCGTTAACATCAAGATCGGTGTTTTATCACCGTTCGCACGCAACGTTTTACAAACAGACAAGCCGTCTATGTCCGGCAACCCAATATCAAGAACACAGACGGCGTAGGATTTTTGGCTCATCCAATCCAAAGCCTGCCTACCATTGACCGCCGTTTCGACCGACATGTCGTTCATCTCAAGGTAGTCACGAACATTACAAAGGATATCCGTATTGTCATCAACTACTAAAACAATCGGGTTCATCTCAACCCCTTCCATACGATTTCTCAATACAGTCTGCACGTTAGCCGTACGACTTTCAATTTCAAACCGCTCAATCTTGATACCCATCAAGTATTTTGACACTTCTTTCACGTCGCTTTGACGCGCTTTTAGCTATCCGGAATGGATACTGCAAGCATCAGAAATGTTGCTTGGAGATGAATATTTTGCAAAGCGAAAACAGAAACAGTTTTTCTCTCTGGATCGGGATTTTTTTACCTCTGTGGTGCCTGAGTCTTTTGATTTTATTCCCGCCCCAGTCTTTGGATATAGCCATCAGTGGTTTATTTTTTGACGGACAAGGATGGCCGTTGAAAAATAATTTTTTCTTTAATACCGTTTTATACAAATCGAGCAAAATCATTCCCGTTGCCGTTGCTTTGGCTTCAGTGTACGTTCTGGCGAAAAATCTGATCGCCTATCGTCGGGGTCTGCCGACAGATTCTTTTCGGACTTATCGCTCGCTTTATGTGCTGATCGCCATGTTGGCCTGTGTTTTAGTGGTTTGGTGGTTAAAGGCTAGCACCGGAGTTTTTTGTCCTTGGTCTGTTTCTTATTTTTCCGGAGAGCATGCTTTGCGTGAGCCGACTTGGTCTTGGGTCTTTCAAGACGGTCACTGCTGGCCTTCGGGACACTCTGGAACCGGTTTTTGTCTTTTTGCCCTATTTTTTGCATTAAGAGACAAGTATCCACAATTGGCCCGAAAAATACTGGCGGCCGTTCTTTTATTCGGAGCCATTTGTTCTTTGACCCGCATCGCACAAGGCGCGCATTTTCTCTCCCACACCCTGGCCACTGCTCTCATTGACTGGATAATCTGCGCCGCTCTTTATGTACTTTGTTTTGATCGCCCAAACGTTCTGCGGCGCCTTTTCACCTTGCCTGGCAAAATCGCCTTCAACCATTTTTTATTTTTAACGGCTCTCTTTTGGACAGTCTGCTTTAACGCTCCCATCGTGAGCTCAATCCTAAATGGCGCATCCGTCAATAAAGATCATCTGTTGCCGACACTTATTCTAGCCTTAGCTGTCAGTGTCGCCGTTTATTTCCTTTCAATGACGGTAATTGCCCTGCTCGGACTGCTGCCGCGGATAATTTTCAAAGGGCTGATGGTCTTGCTGACCCTGTTGGGAGCGACTTCACTGATCGTTTGGCTCTACTATGGCATTGCCATGACGCCGGACATGATCAGAAATTTTTTAGCCACAGACTTTCGTGAGGCAAGCGGTTACTGGTCCCCATCATTGGCCATCAACTTCATTTTTATTACTCTACCCGGACTGTTTCTAATCAATAGACTTCGTTCTTCCAGACGTCCGGAATCCAAACTGAAAAGAATCGGTGTATGTGTTGTCACGCTTTTATGCGGTGTCTTTGTACTTTTTCTGCAGCTTCAACCTTTTTCCGCCCTTATGAGGGGAGATAAAAGCCTGAGGTACTTGTTTGCCCCCGTTAACATTGTGTACTCGGCAAGCAGCACACTGCTAAGAGATCAGAATCCGGAAAAAGTAAAAAAAGTTATTGTTGACGCATCCCCGAAAGCCTTTTTCACTTCGGATCAGCCGACACTGTTCGTTGTCCTGATCGGCGAGACAGCCCGCTCTGCCAATTGGCAGCTGGCAAACTATGAAAAAGCGACAAACCCTGAGTTATCGAAACTCAATATCGTCAATATCCCCAAAGTTCAGGCTTGCGGCACCAGCACTGATGTTTCTCTGCCCTGCATGTTAAGCCGCGTCGGACGTCGGGATTACGACAGAAAAAGAATTCTCACCGAAGAGTCACTGCCTTCTTTGCTATACCGCGCGGGCTTTTCTGTTACGTGGATCGACAATCAATCCGGCTGCAAAGGAACGTGTGATGGCGTTCGCGCTATCAAACCGACTCCTGATCCCCTTTACTGCCGGGCAGGCTCCTGCATGGACGGTGTTTTCACCCGTTCAGTTGATGAAGCCATTGACGCGCTAAAAAATCAACGTCAAGCCGTGCTGTTTTTACACATGATGGGCTCCCATGGGCCTGCCTACTACAAGCGTTCCACCGAGTTCGAAAAAGTGTTCGGCAAAGAATGCACCGACCCTAGCTTTAAGAGCTGCTCAAAGGAGAGCATCCGGGCTGCCTACGACTCGAGCATTCGCTATACAGACCGTGTTGTGTCTGAATTAATCCGAAAACTGAAAAATAGAGACAATATCAACCCCGCCTTAATCTACGTATCCGATCATGGAGAAAGTTTGGGTGAAAACGGTTTGTACCTTCATGGAGCGCCGTACTACATTGCCCCTGACGAACAAAAAGTTGTACCAATGGTGATGTGGTTTTCCGAGTCATTTAAGAAAAACTACGCTATTAATACGCAAGTGATAGAAGAAAATAGCCGCAGATCTGTCACACACGACCACCTTTATCACACCATTTTGGGGCTATTGAATGTACGCTCCAGCACCTATGATTCCCAATGGGACCTAAGCGCTGAACAAAAGGCAAATTAGGAAAACAAAGACTAGAAACAAAAAAAGGAATCTGAAAACCAGATTCCTTTTTTTAAAATTTTGGTAGGCACGATTGGACTCGAACCAACGACCCCCACCATGTCAAGGTGATGCTCTAACCAACTGAGCTACGTGCCTGTTGCGAGTTGCGTATATTATCAGAGGTTTTTTCGGTTTGCAAGAGGCTATGTAAAAAAAATTACTTAATTCTAAATTAAGTTAATTGAAAATTAAGTTAATTTAAGATACAGTATCCAAGAAAATAAATTCAGACGAGGTTCTTATGCGTTTTTATGGCCGTGAAGAAGAAATAAAAGCATTGCAGCATTTTTTAGAGATTGTCATCTCCTCTCATTCCTCTCAACTTGTCAACGTCCTGGGACGCAGAAGAGTAGGAAAAACGACTTTAATCGCCAAAGCGTTTGAAAATTGCTCCCATCCTGTACTTTCTTTTGTCATTCAGGAACGTTCCGAAGAAGCAACCGCAGCCGCTTGGCTTGACGCTCTGATTCAAACATACAAACCGGAATTTATTCCAAACTGCAAATCCATTGTTGATGTGCTCTCTTTTGCCATGACCTTGTCAAAGGAAAAACCTTGTATTTTCATCATTGACGAGTGCCAAGAACTCAACAAGGTTTCGCCGGGCTTTTGGAGTCAATTACAAGCCATATGGGATAGAAAAAAAGACACCTCCCAAATGCTCTTAGTGATGAGCGGATCCATCATTTCTGCAATGGAGCAGATTTTCGGCGATCATAGCCAACCAATGTACGGGCGGTCATCATGCCGAATCGAAGTCATGCCCTTTACACCGTCTGTACTCAAACAGATCATGCTTGAAGAGGTCGGCAAATTTGACCCCAAAGATCTGCTGACTGTCTATGCGATCACAGGTGGAGTAGCCGCCTATGTTGAACTACTCAGCAAACAACAGGCTCTTTCAGCCTCCAAAGCCATACGCTTTCTTTTCTCCATTGAAGGCGGCTGGCTCAGAGCCGAAGGTAACGTCTATCTGGCAAACGAATTTCAACGAAAATTCAGTGTATACAAAGACATTTTGCATGCGATTGCTTCGGGCGATACGAAATGGAACGAAATCCAAGATCGCATCCCAGAAAATATCAGCTCTTACCTAAGAAGACTTGAAGAGTTTCGACTTATCGACCGCCAGTATCCCATTTTGGATGAAGCTTCTCCAAGAAAATCTCGCTATCGAATTGCTGATCCGTATTTACGGTTTTGGCTCACTTTTGTAGATACTATTCGAATGACCGATTTAGCCGCTTACCACCATTGGGATAAGTTGATTGAGCTCTGTGAGGAAGGACTTCCGTCATTTCTTGGAAAAACGCTAGAGCGGTGGTTCATCAGTTCGTATCTGGAAAGTGGCCAATGGTCTCCGGTCGGTTCTTGGTGGGATAACAAGGGCCTTCACGAAATTGATTTGATCGCCGTTGACGAAACAAACAAACAAATCGTTTTCGGAGAAGCTAAACTGAACCCCGAAAAATATGACAAGAAAAAATTGGAGCAATCCAGTCAGGCGTTTTTATCGCAACATAAAAAATACGCCGATTACTCCAAAAAATTGGTCGGACTTTTCCCAGAAAACATGTAATCGATCAATAAGTTAAAGGGGAGGATTTTTCCTCCCCAAGCCTCGTTAGAGTTTAGTTAATTTAGCCAGAGACAAAAGCAACTCTTTAGTTCCAACATCATCAAATTGCACACGGATACGCGCATCGTCACCCAAACCTGTCAGACCCACCACAGACCCATCTCCAAAACGGGCGTGGCGGACGCGATTGCCAATGGAAAATCCTTTGAATTCAGCTTTTGCAGCCATTTTTTTAACAGCGGGATCCATTTTGGCTCGTGCAAAACCGGTGGAGCCCCCGTAGGAACCGGCGCGTCCATACCCGGAAGAAGACCCTTGGCGACTGCCGTATCCGGCCGATGAACGAAAAACCGCCGAACGGCCATAGCGGGGTGATGAATAGCCCTCATTCCAACTTAAGGACTGATCCTCATCTTCAATAGCCATGGAACGTTTGCGGTCATAGAGAAAGAGTAAATGCTCCTCATCAATTTCATTGATAAATTGGCTGGGACCGGAATCCCTGTACTGACCTCTGAGCATTCTTGAAAGGGCAAAACTTAAGTGCAAGTTTTTTCTTGCTCGGGTAATAGCCACGTACATTAAGCGGCGTTCTTCGGCCAGTCCTTTGGGGTCGTTGGCACTATTGGCGTGCGGGAAAAGCCCATCTTCAACGCCGGTAATGAAGACAATATCAAATTCAAGACCTTTGGCGGCGTGAACCGTCATCAGCTGCACGGCGTCTTCGCCTTTTTGCGCTTGGTTATCCCCTGCTTCTAAGGCCGCGTGAGACAAAAAGCCCGCCAATGAAGTCATCTCATCATCGGCTCCGTCGGCTTCCACTTCGTCGCTTCGCGCTTCAATGCTGATGCCCTCTTCTTTGAGGTAGGCCTGAGCCGCATTTTGAAGTTCTTCCAAGTTTTCAAGGCGTTCCTGCCCTTCACGGTCTTTTTTGTAATGATCGTTGAGTCCTGAGCGATCCGTCACCGCGGCGATCATATCGGGCAGAGGTAAACACGAATACTCAAAGCGCATCGCATCAATAAGCTGCGTGAACGCGCGAAGCTTGGTTCCCGCCGCGCCTTCAAGACTTTGCGTAGCTTCATAAAGACTTTCATTGGCTTCAATGGCTTTTTGTTGCAACGTTTCAATGCTCTTAGCACCGATTCCGCGCATCGGGAAATTCACCACACGCAAAAAGGCCGTGTCATCCTTCGGATTTTCAATCAAACGCAAATAAGCCAAAGCGTGTTTAATTTCAGCTCGATCAAAAAAGCGCAATCCCCCGTAAACCTTATAAGGGATACCCGCCCCCACAAGCGCCTGTTCAATCTCACGGCTCTGAGCATTGGATCGATACAAAATAGCGATTTCGTGTTTTTTAACACCGCGCCCCACAGCCTCTCGGATCTCCTGCACGCAATACTGCGCTTCATCGTGATGATCGTTGGCACGAAACACTCGAATACGCTCTCCGTCTCCGGAGCTCGTCCAGAGGTCTTTGCCCAGACGGTCGTCGTTGTGGGCAATCAATTCATTGGCAGCGTTGAGAATGTGACCGAAAGAGCGGTAATTTTGCTCAAGCTTGACAAGGTGACGGATCTGAAAATCCCTTTGAAAATCCATCATATTGCCAACATTGGCTCCACGGAAAGCGTAAATGGATTGGTCATCGTCGCCCACAGCAAAGACACAGTTGCCGTCAAATTCCCGGACACCGGCGGGTGAAAAACCTCCGAGCAATTTAAGCCATTTGTACTGCAGGCGGTTTGTATCCTGAAACTCATCGACCAAAATAAAACGGAAACGGTCCTGATAGTGCCTGCGGATCATTTCATTTCGAGCCAATAGCTCATAGCTTCTCAACAACAATTCACCGAAGTCGGCCACGCCTTCACGATTGCACTGCTCTTCGTAGAGCGCGTAGATTTTGGCCATATTTTCTTTTTTACCGAATTCCGCGGTCATGTCGCGCGCCCGCAACCCCTCTTCTTTAGCGCTAGCGATATAGTTTTGCACGTCTTTGGGCGGGTACTCATCGACGCTGATACCGTGCGCCTTCATCAGTCGTTTAATCGCCGAGAGCTGATCGGTTTGATCCAGAATCTGAAATGTCTGCGGCAACCCCGCTTCCTTAAAGTGACGCCTGAGCATACGGTTGCAAAGTCCATGAAACGTCCCCACCCACATGCCGCGAGTGTTCACGGGGATGGATGCCTGAATGCGAGTGAGCATTTCTTTTGCCGCTTTATTGGTAAAAGTCACGGCGAGAATTTCCATGGGACTGGCCATTGACTGCTCAATAAGCCATGCAATGCGTGTTGTGAGCACGCGGGTTTTACCCGATCCGGCACCGGCCAAAATCAAGGCGCTCTCGGCGGGAAGCGTTACGGCTGCTTTCTGTTCAGGATTTAATTTATCGATAAAACTCACCATCTTTACTTCTCATTAAACTGGCAATGAAAAGGCAGTATTGTGCCAAAAAAAGGCAGGATAATTCTTAAAAATTTTCGCTTTGGCGCCAGGCAAAAAATGTCTGCGCCAATCGATCTTTTTCTGAGACGGTCAAGGGACCGACATCGGGCCACTCAATGGCTAAATTGCCATCGTTATAAACAATGGCCGCCTCATCTTCGGGATAATAAAAATCCGTGCAGCGGTACCAAACTCGAGCCACGTCAGATAGCGTTAAAAAACCATGGGCAAAACCTTCCGGAATATAAAGCTGACAGAAATTCCTCTCTGACAAGGTTGTCGCAAACCACCGCCCAAATGTCTCAGATTCTTTCCTTAAATCCACCGCCACGTCATAAATCTCACCCTGCACAACGGTGATCAGTTTGCCTTGAGGATGTTTGTTTTGAAAATGCAGTCCTCTGAGTGTTCCTTTTTTAGAAACGGATAAGTTATCTTGCACAAAGGTCAATTCCGGCCACAAATCTTCATAACGGACTGCCTGCCAAACTTCACAAAAAGTGCCGCGGTTGTCCCGATGGAGCTCGGGGAAAATTTTGACTAAACCTTCAAACGCCGTTTTTTCAATTCTCATCACCGTTTCCCGTAACGTTTTATCCAATCCGGATACACACCGCTTTTGACAGAATCCAGCCAGGCATCATTTTCCAAATACCACTGCAACGTTCGGTGAAGACCTTCGATCAGGCGCACTTTCGGAGCAAATCCCAATTCGCGTTCACTTTCCATACTGTCCATGGCATATCGGAAATCGTGTCCCGGTCTGTCACTGACAAACGTGATCGCTTCCTCATGAGGCAATAACCCTGGACAGGCTGAATCCATCAACGTGCAAAGCGCGCGAATCAGCTTGATGTTCGGCACCTCTTCACCGGTTCCGATGTTGTACGTTGCTCCCACTCTGCCCTTTTTGACGATCTGCAAAAGAGCCGCCGCGTGATCGGTCACATACATCCATTCGCGGATATTTTCTCCATTGCCGTACAGGGGTAAAGTCAAACCGCTTCGGGCCCGATCAATCATAAGCGGAATCAACTTCTCGGGAAATTGTCTCGGCCCGTAGTTATTGCAGGCGTGCTCCACAATGACGGGAAAACCAAACGTTCGCCAATAACTCAGAGCAATCATTTCGCCTGCGGCCTTACTTGCCGCGTAGGGGCTGCTCGGTTGATAGCGGCTCGTTATGGCAAAAGGAGAATCGTTAGCCTGAAGAGACCCGTACACTTCATCGGTTGACACATAAATAAAACGGAAGGTCTCTTTTCTTGCCCCTCGCATCGCCTTCCAGTACGTGCGCGCTACTTCCAACAATTTTTGTGTAGCCGTCACATTGTTTTCAATAAAAACCGAGGGATCATCGATAGAACGATCAACGTGCGTTTGAGCAGCCAAGTGGACAATAGTGTTGGGTTTGAAACTTTTTATCGCTTCAAGCATTGTGTCAGTATCGGCGACATCGGCCTGAAGAAACTTATGCGACTTGTTTTGAAGTGCTTTTTCAAGATTGAGCAGGTTGCCACAGTAGTCCAGTTTATCCACCGTTAAAACACTGTAACCCGCAGCCAAGGCTGCGTCCACAAAGTGCGAACCGATGAAACCCGCCCCGCCTGTCACCAGTATTTTTTCTTTATGCATCATGGCCTATAGCTTGCGTTACTTTTCGGCAATAAATTTTTCAATTGAACTGAACGGATTGTATTACACTTGGTTGTAGCGAAGCGAGTAATTCCGACCGCAGGTTGGTTTTTGCGCAATAACTTTATTACGAGAAGTCTGTTGAGGAGCACTCTATGACCCAAAAGAAAACACTAGGTATTGTGGCCGGCTTGAATCGCCGTGCCGCCATGGAAGTTAAAACACAACTGCTTGCTTTGGGAGATGATGATCTGAGTGTCGTGATGACCGAAGATAATTTCAAGATCGACCCTGATCCTGTTTTTGCTGTCAGCGACCGAAAGATTTTCATCTTCAATGAATCGGAACTTTTAGCCGAAATGGGCGCAGATCTCATTTTAGTACCGGACTTCAAGTGCGGCTCCTACATTCATGAAATCCAGCGCGAAATTCAAACGCCGATCCTTGATATGAAGAGCGCCCTGATGAGCCAAATGGGCTCAGAAATGCCTGTTATGGGGGTGCTTGATGCCGGCAACGCGTCAGCTTGCGTGGACGGCGCTTGTGATCTGTCCAAACAGATGAAGCTTATCTTCCCCTCGGAACATGAAACGAAGGTGCTCGATGAGCTGCGTGAAAAGATTCGCGCTGAGGGCGCAAGCGATGAAGCGGCTCAAACGCTGGCTCCTATTTGCCAACGCATGGTTGAAAAAGGAGCTCAGGTTATCGTCCCTAATTGCACGCAATTTGCTTTAAATGCAGCAGCATTAGTGAAGATGGGCTTGCCCGTCATGAATGTCTTCGAAATGTTTGCCAAGGCCGCCTTGACCCACTGCACGAAGAAGCTTCCGAAGCCCTTTAAGCTTGGTCTTATCGGCGGTTTAGGACCGGCCGCAACGGTTGACCTTTACGACAAGATCGTCAAGGCAACGCCTGCCAAGAACGACCAAGAACACTTTAAGGTGGTAATTGAACAAAATCCGCAAATCGATGACCGCACGGCTTGCCTCTTAAATGGCGGTCCCGATCCTACAATCGCCATGTATAACTGCGCCAAGCGCTTGCAAAAAGACGGCTGTGACTACATCATCATTCCGTGCAACACCGCTCACGCGTTCTTGCCCAGATTGCTTCGCCACTTGGACGTCCCCTTCATCGATATGCAACAAACCATGCTCGATGAAATCCAAGCCAAGTTCGGCAAAGATGCACGCGTGGGCTTGATGGCCACAAGCGGTACGATTGCCACAGGTATCTATGGCAAGAAAGCCGCCAAGATGGATATGAAGATGTTCACGCCTGATGAAGAACATCAAAAGCGCGTGATGAGCGCCATTTATGGTCCGAAGGGTGCCAAGGCTGGCTACACCACCGGCGAATGCTATGACGATCTCTATAGCGCTGCCGAATACCTGGTGAAGACCTACGATTGCAACGTTTTAATTTTAGGCTGCACGGAATTGCCGTTGATTTTCCATGAAACGGATAATTTTGAAGTGGCCGGTAAGACCGTTGCCATCGTTGACCCGACAGCCACCCTTGCCCGCAAGTGCGTGCAGATCGCCGAGGCAACCATCAAGGAACGCGGTGTTCGCTAATCGTTAATCATTAGACAAAAGGCGCTTGAGAACACTCAAGCGCCTTTCATATAGGGAGTCCGAGATGGACAAAGTTTATGAAGCATGTGATCCTAAAACCGTTGCTTTCATTGGATTAGGAACCATGGGTTATCCCATGGCGGGCCACCTTGCCCGTGCGGGTCACCGTGTCACGGTCTATAACCGAACCGCTCACAAGGCCCAAAAGTGGGCTTCGGAATATAACGGTCTTTGTGCCTCAACACCGAGAGAGGCCGCTGAAGATGCGGACTTTATTTTCACCTGCGTGGGCAATGATGATGACCTTCGCAGCGTTGTCTTGGGAAAAGACGGCGCTTTTGCAGGCATGAAAGCCGGTGCGACTTTGGTGGACTGCACAACTGACAGTGCACAAGTTGCCCGTGAGTTGGCACAGAAAGCCCAAGAAATGGGTCTTGGGTTCATGGATGCTCCCGTCTCTGGCGGTCAAGCCGGAGCTGTCAACGGCGTACTCACCGTTATGTGCGGAGCTGAACAAGCCACTTTTGAGGCCGCTCGTCCCGTTATCATGGCCTTTGCCCAAGCGGTCACCCGCATCGGTGAAGTTGGTTGCGGACAATTAGCCAAAATGTGCAATCAAATCTGCATTGCCGGCATCGTTCAATCGCTGTCTGAATCCATTGCGTTCGGTTTAAATGCCGGTCTTGATATGAAACTAGTTTTGGAAGTGATCGGCAAAGGAGCCGCCCAAAGTTGGCAAATGGACAATAGAGGTGGCACGATGATCGATAACCAATTCAATTTTGGTTTTGCGATTGATTGGATGAGAAAAGATTTAGGGTTGTGTCTCGCGGAAGCTAAGAAAAACGGCTCAAGCTTGCCAACCGTAGCATTGATTGATCAGTTTTACGGTGAACTGCAAGCCAAAGGCGAAGGCAGAAGCGATACCTCCGTTCTCATTAAACGACTTCCTCATTAATCTCAGTGGCCGAGCGAGATAACTCGCTCGGTCTGCCTTTTCTTTAGATTAACTGAACATTTCTCCTCAATTACTTTATTAATCAATGCATTACAAAATTCTTTGAGTTAAATTCAGTTTTTCTATTGATTCAAATTCTTAATTTTCATTGATATTAATTTTTAATTTTCATTTAATGAAATCTTCAAATTTAAAAATATCGGTAAGTGATACAACCCCTGTTTCTCATTAGCACCTCTAGTCCGACTGCACTAAAATGCACGAACAAAATTTCGTACAACAAGACCGTACGAAAAAAAAGCGAAAGAAAATAAAAGATGCCCGTTACCTTAAATGATCTTCCTATCGGCCAAAGCGCGACCGTTGAATCAGTTGGAGCAACCGGAGCCCTCCGTCAGCATTTCCTTGATATGGGTTTAATCCCCCAGGCAACGGTCACAATGGTCAAACGTGCTCCAATGGGCGATCCCATTGAAGTGAGAATTCGAAGCTACGAACTCACCCTTCGTGTCGCCGAAGCTCAAGCAATCACTATCACCGATATTCGGGATGAATTGCCTCAAAAAGAAACGCGAGCTGAAATTGAAGAAATCATGCACCCGGGCTACGGCGAAGGCGGTAAGTATCACGTCAAGGAACACGAGCACCCGCTTCCAGAAGGCGAAACCATTACCTTTGCTTTAGCCGGCAACCAAAATTGCGGGAAAACCACCCTTTTTAACCGTCTGACCGGCTCCAATCAGCATGTAGGCAATTTCCCCGGTGTCACGGTCGACCGAAAAGACGGTTCCATCATCGGCCACAATGAAACGCTAGTGACGGACTTGCCGGGCATTTATTCTCTTTCACCTTACACAAACGAAGAAATCGTTTCGCGCGAATTTATTTTGAAGGAAAATCCTAAAGCCATCATCAATATTGTTGATGCGACCAATATTGAACGCAACCTCTATCTAACCATGCAGCTGATGGAGTTGGGCCGTCCCATGGTGCTCGCACTTAATATGATGGACGAGGTGTGGGCAAACGGAGGTTCGGTTCGCGTCAATGAGATGGAAGCGCTCCTTGGAATGCCAGTGGTGCCGATTTCTGCAAGCCGGGGCGAAGGTATTGAAGAGTTGATTGACCACGCCCTGCACGTTGCCAAATTTCAAGAGCCTCCCGCGGTTCAGGATTTCTGCGACTCCAAAGATAATGGAGGTGCCGTGCACCGTTGTCTGCACAGCATCATGCATATCATTGAAGATCATGCACAAAAAGCCAATATTCCCCTTCGTTTTGCAGCAAGCAAAATTGCCGAGGGCGACACGCTCATCATTGATCAACTCGATTTAGACATCAATGAAAAACGAACCTTGGCCCACATTGTCAAGCAGATGGAAGCCGAACGCGGACTGGATCGCGCAGCCGCCATCGCCGACATGCGCTTTTCATTTATTGATAAGGTCTGTCGCCAAACGGTGGTAAAACCACGTGTGAGTCGTGAACACATTCGCAGCCTTCAAATCGATGAAGTGTTGACGGGCAAATACACAGCCATTCCTTCCTTCATTGCCATCATGGCTTTGGTTTTCTGGCTCACCTTTAATGTGATCGGTGTATGGCTCAGTGATGCGCTTGACTGGCTGATTGGGTGCGCAACGGATTATACGGATGCGCTGTTGACGGCACTTCAGGTCAATGCCTCCATTCATTCACTGATTATTGATGCCATTTTCAATGGCGTGGGCAGTGTGCTCAGTTTCCTACCCACCATTGTGGTTCTCTTTTTCTTCCTGTCATTTTTAGAAGATAGTGGCTACATGGCCCGTGTTGCCTTTGTCATGGATACGCTTTTGAGAAAAATCGGACTGTCCGGACGAAGCATCGTGCCGATGCTGATCGGTTTCGGCTGCACCGTGCCGGGCGTAATGGCTAGCCGAACATTGCCTTCGGAGCGTGACCGCAAAATGACTATTTTGCTCACCCCCTTTATGAGCTGTTCGGCCAAATTGCCGATATACGCATTTTTTGTCGCTGCGTTTTTCCCGGGAAACGGCGCCCTGATCATGATCGGTCTCTACCTTTTAGGAATTGCCGTGGCGATCCTTTTAGGCTTATTGATGAAAAACTCCCTTTTCAAAGGTGAAGCCGTTCCGTTTGTTATGGAATTGCCGAACTACCGCATGCCGGGTGCGAAAAATGTCATGCTTTTGTTGTGGGATAAGGCAAAAGACTTCCTGCAACGAGCCTTTACCGTGATTTTTGTGGCCACCATTGTCATCTGGTTCTTGCAGACCTTTGATTTTCAACTCAATCCAGTGGAAGACTCTCAAACAAGTATTTTGGCGGTGGTTGCCGGTTGGATCTCCCCTGTTTTCGCTCCGTTGGGCTTTGATGACTGGAGAATCACCACTGCTCTAATCGGCGGCTTTATGGCCAAGGAAAGTGTGGTCAGTAGTCTTTCCGTACTTTTCGGTTCCACTGAGGCACTGACTGCTGCGCTCAGCGCTCTGACAGCTTTAACCCTTTTGGTATTTTGTCTGCTTTACACCCCTTGCGTAGCCTCTATTGCGACAATCAATCGTGAGCTGGGCGGCAAGTGGGCTATTGGTGTTGCCGTATTCCAGTGCGTTATCGCCTGGATTGTTGCCCTCATTGTCCGACTTCTCGGAATGATGCTAGGATATTAATTATTGAGAATCGTTCTTAAAAGGGATAATGATGAATGGCATCAGCTGGTTACTTTTGATTTTGATTTTACTTGCGGTAGTGTGGGTAATCGTTTTCAAAATTAAAAACCGCGACGGAAGCGGCTGTGGCGGCTCCTGCTCATCCTGCGGCTCAACTTTAAAGAAAAAAGGCAACTGCAACGGCTCAGAGGAGCACATTATCCATATTCAAAAGATGGGACGATGATTGCCAGCATCTAAAAACTTAAACTTTTCAAAAAGTTGAACACCCTTTTTAAACCTTTTTAACATACGGCTTCTCATCCTCGTTAAACAGAGGGAAGAAGCCGTCATTGTTTTTAAACAAAAAATACCGAAAGGTTTTAAAATAAGAAATTTCTTATCGCTATTTTTGAAACAATCGTATGTCTACGACGGAAACCAAAGAAAACGGTGCACAGGTCACCAACTTTATTCGAAACATTATTGATGAAGATTTGGCTCGCAACGCCAATCGCCCGCGTTTGTGGTGCGGTCACCCCGCTCCTTACGGCATTCAGGCACAAACCGGCGTTGAAGACCCTGCACGCATTCGCACGCGTTTTCCGCCGGAACCAAACGGCTATCTGCACATCGGTCACGCCAAGAGCATCTGCTTGAATTTCGGTTTAGCCCGTGATTACGGCGGCTATTGCCATATGCGCTTTGACGATACGAACCCGGTTAAAGAAGACCAAGAATATGTTGATTCCATTAAAGAATCCGTTCAATGGTTGGGTTTTGATTGGAAGCACGGTGAAGAGAACAATCTTTACTTTGCCAGTGATTATTTCCAATGGATGTACGATTGCGCCGAACATCTGGTAAAAACCGGTTTTGCTTACGTTGATGAGCAAACTCCCGAAGAAATGCACGCCAATCGCGGCACGCTCACCGAACCGGGCAAGAATTCGCCCTATCGCGATCGTCCGATTGAAGAAAACTTGCGTCTTTTCCGCGAAATGCGGGAAGGCAAACATGCCGAAGGCTCCATGGTGGTGCGCGCCAAGATTGATATGGCCAGCCCCAACATCAACCTGCGTGACCCGGCCATTTACCGTATCCGTTTTGCTGAACACCACCGTACCGGTGACAAGTGGTGCATCTACCCGATGTACACCTTTGCTCATCCGATTGAAGATACGTTAGAAAATATCACGCACTCAATCTGCACGCTTGAATTTGAAGATCAACGCGCCTTCTACGACTGGGCTTTGGAGCGTTCCATCCCCGTATTGCGCGCGCCTCAATTTGAAGAAGCCAAAGAAATCTTACTCAAAATGAGTAAGGGGGAAGATGATCGAGCCTTAGCTTTCATGCGTGCTTGCTATCAGCATCGTGAAAAATTGGGCTTAAGCGGCCCGGAAAAAGCCTTGGCTGAAATTCTTGACGCATGGAACGACAACTTAGGACCTGAAAAGGTTTTGGGTATTCGTGCTGAAGCTTTCTGGGCTTTGCTTTTAACGCAACCGGAACACTACACGCCGCTTTTACAAGCTGCGCTTGATGTGGTTCGCCCGAACTTCTTCTTGTTGTCTCACCAATATGAATTCAATCGCTTAAACCTCTCGCACGTGGTGGTTAGTAAGCGTAAATTGATTCAATTGGTGAAAGAAAATTTGGTGAACGGTTGGGATGATCCTCGTATGCCCACCATTTTCGGCTTACGCAGAAGAGGTTATACGCCTGAAGCCATTCAATTGTTCGCTGAACGCTGCGGCGTATCCCGCGTTGCTGGCGGCTTGATTGATTACTCGGTGCTTGAAGCTTGTCTGCGTGAGGATTTGGAAGGCCGTGCAATGCGCCGCATCGGTGTGGTGCATCCGTTAAAGCTCATTATCGACAACTATCCGGAAGGACAAACGGAAACGCTGACGGCTCCTAATCATCCGCAAAAACCCGAATTAGGTACGAGAGAACTCAGTTTCTCGCGTGAATTGTGGATTGATGAAAGCGACTTTGCAGAAGTGCCTCCCAAGGGTTATCGTCGTTTGACAATTCCGGCTGACGGCTCGGAAGCCAAACCCGTACGTCTGCGTTACGCCTACGTGGTTGTGCCGACCTCTGTTGACAAGGATGAAAACGGTAAAGTCGTTGCCGTTCACTGCCGCTACCTGCCTGAAACGAAGAGTGGCAGTGCCGGTTCTGAAACGGTTAAGACAAAAGCTGCAATCCATTTTGTTGATGCTAAGACGGCTGTTAAGGCTGAGTTCCGACTCTATGATCGGCTCTTTGCAGTGCCTCAACCGGATGCCGTTGATGCGGACTATCGCACGCTTTTAAATCCTGACAGCCTCAAGGTTGTGGAAGGTTATATTGAACCCGCTTTAGCCCAAGCTCAACCTGACGAAAAATTCCAATTGGAACGTACAGGTTACTTTGTGGCCGACCGCGAAGATCATACGCAAGAGCATCCGGTCTTTAACCTGTCTGTCGGGTTAAAAGAAAACCGAATGAAAAAATAATCATTAGTTAATTTTCACTGCCCCGATCTGAGAAATTACTCAATCGGGGCTTTTTGTTATCAAATTCAGAAAAACGTGAAAAATTACACGAAAACTCCGAATTGATGAAATATTTTAAAAAGATGTACACCTACTGCTTCGTTTTGTTTAGCTGGTTGGTCCACGAAATGGATCCATCTTGCCGCCAATACTCTCGGTATAACTACCTAAAGGTTTTCCTTGAAAACTAGGCCAAACTGCTCAAGAGGGCAAAATTTTTGTACCTTACCCCCTTGAATATTGCTTTCAACTCCTCTAACCTCTATCCATCTCTTTCGAGATTTCAATTTTTAGAGCATAGGAAACACCATGCAACAGGCACTTCAAAATGTACGCTTCGCTTCGGCCGAGTCTTCGGTTCGATGCTTTTTGCGTCTTTTTGAAATGCGAATGTGCATGATGACGATGGTGCTCTAAGGACCTTCGGAGCACCGCGCTCCGCTCAAGTATCGTTCGGAAGGTCTCATAACGAACGATATTTCTTCCCCTTCACTTAAACAATTAAAACGTCACACCAAATTTTTTGGTTATGAGAAATCAACCGTTAGACACCGTTGATTAGACGCTCAAAAAAGTTTGATGCATTTCGCATTCGGTGTGACTGAAGGATAAGAAATGATCAAACTGGAACATATCAACAAAACTTTTGAAATTGGCGGAAAAACGGTTCAGGCCGTCAAAGACGTCAGTTTAAAAATTCGACAAGGTGAAATCTTCGGCATTATCGGTTTTTCCGGCGCCGGTAAATCCACTCTTGTTCGCTGCATTAATCTATTGGAAAAGCCTCAAAGCGGACGGATTACGATTGACAACGAGGACATCACCAATTACAGCGGTCTCAAACTCAGGCAACTGCGCCAGAAAATAGGCATGATTTTCCAACATTTCAATCTCATGCCAAGCCGCACGGTTTTTGAAAATATTGAACTTCCCCTGAAGCTGACAGCCCTAAGTAGTGAAAATCGGGCTCGTAAGGTCAATGAGTTGCTCGAATTGGTCGGCCTGACCGATAAGGCTCAAAATTATCCATCACAACTTTCCGGCGGGCAAAAACAGCGCGTTGCCATTGCACGGGCTCTTGCCAATGACCCTAAAGTTCTTCTGTGTGATGAAGCAACAAGCGCCCTAGATCCTCAGACAACGCATTCGATTTTGCAGCTGTTAAAGGAAGTCAATGCCAGACTGGGACTGACCATTGTTGTAATCACCCACCAAATGGAAGTCATCAAAGAAATTTGCGATCGAGTAGCCGTCATGCAAAACGGCCAAGTCGTAGAAAAAGGCAACATCGTTGATATTTTCAGCAATCCTCAGGCACCGATTACCAAAAGCTTTATCCAAGCAGCCGATAACTTTGAGACTTTCAACGACCTCATCCGATTAAATAGCTCCATCACCGGTATCCACCCCGATCAGCCGGTCTGGTTTCTGACCTACAGAGGCAGCGTCGCCGGAGAACCTTTAATGAGTGAACTTTATCGGCGCTTTGAAGTCAAAGCCAACATCATTTACGGAAATATCGACTATTTCAAGGAATGCATCGTCGGCAAACTCGGCGTAGCCATAGAAGGTGAGGCAGAAAAAATCGCTCAAGCCAAAGCCTTTTTAATTGAACAAAAAGTCCGTGTGGAGGTCCTCAGATGAACGACATTATTACCCTTCTTTTACCGCATATTGAAAGACTCGGCCCCGAACTTGTTGAGTGTTTCTGGCAGACTGCAACCATGGTCGCCGTCTCCGGCACCATTGCCTGGTTCTTAGGCGTTGCAATCGGTGTCCTTTTAGTCATTACCCGGAAAGACGGTCTGTGGGAGAAACGTTGGCTTTTCCTATTTTTTGACAAAAGTATCGACATTATCCGTTCGATCCCTTTCATCATTCTGATCGTTCTTTTGATTCCTTTGAGCCGCTTTTTAGTGGGTACGGGATCCGGCGTCACCGGCTCCTTCGTCGCACTGGTTTTTGGCACAGTTCCGTTTTTTGCCCGTCAAATTGAATCCGTGTTAAGCGATCTGGACGATGGTCTAATTGAAGCGAGCCAGGCCATGGGCTTTTCCATCCCGCAAATCGTCTTTGGTGTCTACTTAAGAGAAAGCATCCCTGGCATCACTCGCGTCACCCTCATCACTTTTGTGAGCTTTATCGGTATCACCGCCATTGCCGGCGCAATCGGAGCCGGTGGTCTTGGTGATTTTGCCATTCGCTATGGTTACCAAATGGGTTACCGTGACATGATTTGGCTCACCGTCATCATCATTTTGGCTGTCATCACGATTGTGCAGTGTTTCGGTCAATGGATTATCCGCAAAACTTCTCACTAACTTTTTACTTTGGAGATGATCATCATGAATAAACGTACATTTTTAAAGTCTTTGGTAGCCGCTGGGTGTGTGGCCGCCTTTTCTCTGGGTTCTTTTTCTTCTGCCTGTGCCGAAGAATTCCGAGAGGTGACAGTTGGGGTTGTCGGCGACTACGTCGCGCAATGGGATACTGTCAATGAACTTTTAGCGCCGGAAAAAATCCGTGTAAAACTCATCAAATACAGTGACTACGCCACGCCTAACCGAGCGTTGGCTGACGGGGAAATTGATTTAAACGCCTTTCAGCACAAAGCTTATCTTGCCAATGACATTGAAAGAAACGGCTACAAGATCGTCTCAATAGGCGACACGCTTCTGACTCCCTTGAGAATCTATAACAACAAAGAAAAAATTAAGTCACTGAGCGACTTCAAAGACGGTGATATCATAGCAATCCCCTCGGATCTGACCAACGGCGGTCGAGCTATCAAACTCTTAGAGGCCGCGGGTCTCATCAAAGTTGACCCAGCTAAAGGTTACGTGCCAACTAAACTGGACATCACCGAGTACAAAGTCAAAATTAAAATCCGTGAAGCTGAATCCGGCATCCTCGCTCGCTTATTACCTGATGTAGCAGCGGCCATCATCAACGGCGGAAATGCCTACACTGCCGGTCTTGACGCTTTTTCAGACTCCATTTTTTCTGAAGACTTAAATCCAAGCACCAATCCTCAGGTCGCTCAGCTTGTCAACATTATTGCTGCGCGTGAAGCCGATAAAGATAATCCTATCTACCAAAAAGTTGTCCAGGCCTATCAAACCCACGAGACAGCTACGACTTTGATGAAAGCCTATAAGGGAGCCTATACACCGGCTTGGAAGGGAGCTGAAAAGTACACCTATTAGTTTTGAAGTTGCGAAGTGCCGAAAACATTTAACGGCACTTTGACAAACTTCATTGAGCCAAGCCTGTACTAAATCAGATTCGGATACACGCTGTGAGACAAACAAATACAAAAACGGCACCGCTTCATTTTCAAACGCTTTAAGGACTAAAGTCGTTTTGCCCACACGCCGCCTTCCAATGACACTAACCATCTGAGAAACGTTCTGTCTTCTGACTGTTTTCCAAAAGGAGCTCGGAGCTGAAATGCCCTCTTTTCTTCCGCAAAAACGCATACCAACTCCTATCATTTTTACGGAATTTCAACATAAATTTCATTAACGTTAACGATGTTTACGTTAAATCATCTTAAGTTAAATCTATTTAAGTTAAATTAATTTACGTTACCACTCATCCAATGAATTGCCGACTATCTCCATCCAGTCGTAGAGTGCTCCGCAAATATTTTCCATTCGTTCATCCGGCTCATCCCCACTGCTTTCTGCCATCTCTTCGATTTCTTGGGCAAAAACTTCAAGCGTTCTGGCGCCGCCCGCTCCTTGCATAAGACGTTCTTCTCGCAATGCGTGCCAGCGACTCTTTTCTTCTTGCGTCAGAGTCTGCGGCCAATTTCTTGCCCTAAATCGGAGAAGTAACTCTTCGTATCGTCCGTCTTCAAAAGCAAAACGCCCGCCTTGCACCCACTCGGCCAATGTTTCAGGCGACAAACGATTGACCGCCGAAATCAATTTCTTATCATTAAAAGAGGCAAAACCACCGGAATACAATCCTGCATCAACATCGGGAGTGTTTTCTGAACTCTTCTCATCTTCTTCAAAAGCTTCAGCCCAGAGCCCCATTAACTGATTTAAATGAGGCAATAAGAGAGCGTCATTTTGAAGAGCGGCCGCCTTATCGATTCCGAATTCCTGAGCCCTTTGCTCACTGAGCACGCCCCAATGATTCACAATAAATGGCGACTGATTAATTTTGCAGACAAAAATCGGCAAACGATTCTTACCTTCAGGCAATTCCTCGTCTTTAACAAAAACCCGATCTCGCACCTCTTTGGCACTTAATGTCAGCAATTCACGAGGATCTTCACTGAGGTCCCACATCAACACATTATTGGCTCTGCCGGGCAGCGTTCCCAACGCTCGAACCAAACGGATATATCCCCGTTCAATTCCGTGCATGGGACTCACCCACAGCAGTGGCTTACCGCTGCGAATCATCTCTACAATCGAATTTTTAAATCGATTTCTAAGAGCAAACTCCCACAGTTTGGGCTGTTTTTCTCGGATCAATCGGGCCATTTCAATGGTTGCCTGTACATCACTTAATGCATCGTGGGCATGTTCATGGGTCAATCCATTGGCCTGAGACAATTTTTCAAGTCTAAAACTCGGTCGATCCCCTTCATCGGTAAGCGGCCAATGAATCCCCTGTGGTCTCAATGCCCAAGTCGCAACGACTAAAGGAAAAAGGTCAAAGCGAGAACACCCGTTGTCATACTCTCTGTCATAGGGATTAAGAAAATTGCGCCAAAAAGTAAATCGGGAGACCTCGTCGTCGAAACGCATGGAGTTGTAGCCGACGCTGATTGTGTCCTGACGAATCATTTCCTTGTGGATAAATCGGGCAAACTCTGCCTCAATTAAACCGTGTTGCTCACAATACTGAGGCAAAATACCTGTTATGTTGATGCTCTGAGGGCTGGGCATGGTATCCATCGACGGTTTGCAGTACAGGCAAATCGGTTTTTCAACAATATTAAGATTGTCATCGGTGCGAATAGCCGCAAATTGAGCCGGTCGATCCTGACTCGGGCTTAGCCCGAACGTTTCATAGTCATGCCAAAGAAATGTCGTCATGGAAAATCCGCGAAAAATGGTTCAACAGTCGCATTATGGCAAAAAAAAGCCATTAGCCAAAAGTTAGACTTTAACATTACGAAAAACTCGCAACGCAGCCAGAACACCTAAAAGAAGCATCACCATACCGATGCTCATCGATAATGTGGGCCAGGCTTGCCGCCACATCAATGCATAAATCACTGAAAAAATCGTTTCAAATACAATGAGCTGCCCTGCCAAAGCCGTCGGAAGCCGCTCGCTCATAGCATTCCAGAACGCCGCGCCTACCCACGAACACACGATACCTGCCACCAACATGACCGCCACAAATTTCAACGGTTGAGGTCCCAACATACCAACCTGCGGCGGCTCAAGCCACATACTCACGAACACAAATCCCAGTAAGGTGAAAGGCAAAATAGCCAAGCCTTGCGCCGTAGCCCAAACTTTAGGCCCCTTTGTTTTATTAGCCAATAACCAATCGGCATTGCGAATCGGGTACCAAGTCCACAAAAGCAGAGAAAGAACCGCACAGCCTACCCCGATCCAAAATTGCAAAGGGGTGGCTGCCTGCTCATGAACGGCATAGTAAAACTCTGTCCAATTGGCCACAACCATCCCGCATAAAATCAGTCCCAAAGGCAAAATCAGACGACTCCAAGAAACATTAGCGCCCCTTTTTTTATTTCGTAAATTAGAAACCACCGCCACTAAAACCGGAATTAAACACATCAACATCCCGGCAATCGGCGCACCAGAGAGCTGTACACTGGTCACCAAAGACCAGTAGTAGACGAGGCTGCCGAAAAAGGCGAGTCTCATGGCAAAGAACCAGTCTCTGCGGGTTAGTTTTTTCAGTTCTTTGATTTGGAAAGGAACAAAAAGCAGGCATGCCATTCCATAAACGGCAAAGCGGGCTGAGGCAATCATGACCGGATCGTACTCAGGCAGAATCAAAGGAAAGATATAAATCAGCCCCCAGATCGCACAGGCAATCACGGCATAAAGTAAACCCAAGAACATGTCAGCTGTACTTTTTTGTCTGTGAAAACAAAGCCGAGAGTTTTTGCTCCCGGCCCTGTTTTTCTTTAAATCGGTTATTGACCCGATTGATCGTTGTTATCTTTTTCTTGAACTTGCGGCGTCGCTTCATTTTCAACCGGTTTCATTTCCGGTTGTGCCTGACGTTCTTGATCGGCCTTGGCAGAAGCTCCCGGTCTCGGAGGACGAACTTCTCGTCCTTCCATGATGTCAGTGATCTGATCTTCATCAAGTGTTTCCCACTTCATCAAACACTGAACCATCACTTCCACACGTTCACGATTAGCTTTAAGAATGTCGCAAGCACGTGCGTACTGTTCTTCCAAAATACGGCGCACTTCGGCGTCAATCTTTTGCATGGTAGCTTCAGAAACGTGCGTTGTACGGGTCACAGAACGACCCAAGAACACTTCGCCTTCATTTTCCGCATAGACCATGACACCCATGGCATCGCTCATACCGTAACGGGTAACCATATCGCGAGCCATCTGGGTGGCGCGCTCAAAGTCATTTGACGCACCGGTTGTCTTTTGATTCAAGAACACTTCTTCGGCCGCACGTCCGCCAAACATAATCGCCAGACGGGAAGTGAGGTAAACGTCGTCATAATTGAAGCGATCTTTTTCCGGCAATTGCATTGTCACACCCAAAGCGCGGCCACGGGGCACAATCGTCACCTTGTGCACAGGATCGCTCTTTGGCAGCATCCAAGCCACCACAGCGTGACCGGATTCATGATAAGCCGTCGTCTTCTTTTCGTCTTCGCTCATCACCATGCTGCGGCGTTCAGCCCCCATGAGGATCTTGTCCTTAGCCTGCTCAAAGTCGACCATTTCCACCACTTTGGCATCACGACGAGCGGCAAAAAGTGCGGCTTCATTAACCAAATTAGCCAAATCCGCACCGCTCATGCCAGGCGTTCCGCGTGCAATGACTTCAGGATCAACATCACGGCCAACGGGCACTTTCTTCATGTGGACATTGAGAATTTGTTCACGACCACGAACATCGGGCAAAGGCACCACCACTTGACGGTCAAAACGACCCGGACGCAATAGCGCAGGATCGAGCACATCAGGACGGTTGGTGGCTGCGATCACGATCACATTGGTGCCCGTTTCAAAGCCGTCCATTTCGACAAGCATTTGGTTTAAGGTTTGTTCGCGTTCATCATTGCCACCCCCTAAACCAGCTCCACGTTGACGGCCCACCGCATCAATTTCATCAATGAAGATGATGCAGGGAGCGTTCTTCTTGGCGTTTTCAAACATGTCGCGAACGCGAGCCGCGCCAACACCGACGAACATTTCCACGAAGTCTGAACCGGAAATAGAGAAAAACGGCACTTTCGCCTCACCGGCGATAGCTTTAGCCAAAAGAGTCTTACCGGTACCGGGGCTGCCCACCAACAAAATACCGCGCGGAATACGACCGCCCAATCGCTGGAATTTCGAGGGATCGCGCAAAAAGTCAACCACTTCCTGCACTTCTTCCTTGGCTTCATCACAACCGGCGACATCCGCAAAGGTGATCTTATTGTTGGAAGTGTCGAGTTTTCTGGCTTTGCTCTTACCAAAACTGAAAGCTCCGCCTTTACCGCCGCCCTGCATCTGGCGCATGAAAAACACCCACACGCCGATCAAAAGCAACATCGGGAACCAAGAAATCAATACTGTCATCCAGAAAGACGGCTCTTCCTCCGGCGTTCCATACACCTGCACACCGTCTTTTCTCAAGTCATCCACCATCCACAAGTCACCCGGGCTCGTGATGACATATTTTTGTCCTTCAACCGGAGTAACGGTGATTTCACGACCTTTGATGTCCACACGAGCAATCTTGCCCGCCTTGGCGTCATCCATAAACTGCGTGTAGCTCGTTGAGGTCGCCATGGGCGATGTTTCAGGCTCAAACTGCCGAAACACCGTGAAAAACACCAGCGCTAAAATGATCCAAATACCGATACGATTAAAGAAATTTCTATTCAATTTTCAGGCTCCTTCGCCTCTTCTGATAACGCTATTTTCCGGATGCAAATTCCAGACTGTTAAGGATACCGACAATTCCTTGAGTTGGAAATGTTTTTTTATCCTTTTTAACAAGAATTTTCTCAGCGTTTCTTTATGTGTTTGGCCACCATGTAAACTTCAGCCGATGTATCCCGGCTAGCTTCAGGCTTACGGGTCAAAACGGTCTTAAAGTGCTTTTTGAGTGTCTCGACATATTGCGAGAAACCGCTGCCTTGGAATACTTTGGTCACAAAGACTCCGTTATCTTTGAGGTGCTCCAAACAAAACTCAAGAGCTAACTCATTTAAAAGCAAACAGCGGGCTGCGTCGGCTGCCGCAATACCGGAAAGATTCGGAGCCATGTCGGAGAGCACCAAATCGACCTGTTTATCGCCGATAATTTCGGTTAATTTATCAGCCACTTCCTGCTCACGGAAGTCTCCTTGAAGAAACGTCACACCGTCAATGGGATCCATCGGCAAAATATCCATGGCAATGATCGTGCCGCGAACTTCTCCGTCTTTACCGGCTAATTTTTCACGAACCACCTGCGTCCAACTGCCGGGAGCGGCTCCCAAGTCCACCACACACATTCCCGGACGGATTAGCTTCTCCTTCTCATTGAGCTCAATAAGTTTATAAACCGAACGGGCACGATAGCCCTCCTGGCGTGAACGCTTCACAAAAGGATCATTAATATGGCGCTCAATCCAAGCACGATTGGAACGCAGTTTCTTTGTTGCTACTGGCATGATTTTTTTATAAAATTCGTCGTTTTTAAATTTTTGTTTATCAACTCAAACCGTATTATGGCTGAACTTCTACTTGACCGCGACACTCGTTTGGCACTTCGTGGACAGGCTCACGGACTCGATCCTGTTGTGTTATTGGGTGCCAATGGCCTCACTGACGCGGTTTTAAAAGAAATTGACCGCGCTCTTTTGGCTCACGAATTAATCAAAATTCGCGTTCCCGGCGATGAACGTGAAGAGCGCGAGGCAATTTATAACGAAATCGCCGACCGCTTAAATGCCGCTCGAATTCAAATGATCGGCAAGCTCTTGGTTTTGTGGCGTCCAAACCCCGAAAAGCAAAAAGAAGAAGCTGAACGGGCCAAGCGTCGCAAAATGGCTGAAGCCCGACGCGGCATGCGCGGCGGTCCGACGGCTCACCGCAAAACCCGCGCACAAGCTAAAGGTCGAACGACCAAAAAGGCTTACGCCAACCTCTAAACAGACAAAGGCTCGAAACCAAAGTTCGAGCCTTTTATTTTCTATAGCCGGGCTTAAATCCTCGGCTTCAGTATTCGATTAGATATACTGAACTGTCAAGATATCGTATGCGCGATCACCGCCCGGGGCGTGCACGATAGCCTCATCGCCTTCAAACTTACCGATTAATGCACGAGCGATAGGACTGGAAATCGAAACCAAATTACGTTTAATGTCGCCCTCATCGTCACCGACGATTTGATAAGTTACCACTTCACCCGTATCTTGATTTTCCAATTCAACCGTTGCGCCAAAAACAATACGACCACCGGCGTCCAACTCCTTCGGGTCAATGATCTGCAGTGAAGCTAATTTACCCTCCAACTCCGCAATACGGCCTTCAATATGCCCTTGAAGTTCCTTTGCAGCATCGTATTCAGCGTTTTCGGACAAATCACCTTTTTCACGGGCTTCCTTAATCGCCTGCACAACCGCAGGACGCTCCACGCTCTTTAAGCGTTTTAATTCGGCCTTCAACAATTCGGCACCACGTACAGTAATGGGAATCGCCATAGTATTTTTCTCTTTCTCTCTCAACAGGGAACAAAGAAGCCCGAGCCAAAACTTAAGCTCAGGCATCCCTTCATAACGTCGCTTATTTTACCGCAAAATCGACTGTTAGAACAAAGACGAATCCTTAGCCAATTGTGGCAAAAGTTTCAATTCGTCAGACCATTTCTTTAATCTTGACATCCTCCTCGCCGTGAACGGCGAGGATTCCCTACTGTGTCAGTGGCTTACGCCACTGATCACTTCGATGGGTTCCTGCTGCTGACCCGCGCCATGGACTGTCTCCATCCGCCGATTCACTTGAGCTCGGCCTACTTCGCCGAGCTCCCCACAGGCTGACATGCGCTGCCCGCGCACCTTTATATTTCTTGCCCCGACCACGTCGGCATTTTCCCGATAGCCACACGCCATACACTTGAAACTCGCCTGGCTCCGTCGGTTCTCTTTTGACTCATAACCGCATATCGGACTGTCTTGTCCTGAAAAAAGTTGACACTTTTTGATTAGTAAAGGAGTGTCAGATGACATATTTCAGAGACTCGACGGAGTCAGCTTATCGAGAGTATTGTGCAAAAATTGTTGGCCTTCAAAATCGATTTTCTCAGCATGACCGTGATCGAATTGTAAGAGAATTCCTCTCTGAAGGGCTCAACGCCAAAGAAGTTGCCCATCACTATGGTCTCAGTGGTGCGCAAGTTTTGTATCAATGGGTTGGGCGCTACATCGAGGAGACTCAAATCATGCGTAAAACGAAAGAGCTTACGGATGAAGAGTTCAAGGCGATGACTCCCCAAGAGCAGCTCCAAGAGCTTAAACGCTTGAAAAAAGCTCTTGAGCTGGAAAAGATTCGCAGCGAGGCCTACAACCATATGATTGAGTTGGCCGAGCAACAATTCAACATCCCGATCCGAAAAAAATCTGGCACCAAACAGTAAGCTGGCTGCATAGCGTTTATCCCCATTTTGGTCTGGGTAAATGCTGTGCGCTGTTTGGTTATAGCCGACAGTCTTATTACAAGCACGTTGAGGAAAACGACTTTGCCGGACAGGCTCTCAACGAGTTGATCATTCAATCCGTTCGTGCTTATAGGCAACGAACGCCTCGTATCGGCTCACGTAAGCTTTATGTTCTCATCCAACGTGAATTCGGATCTCAACCGAAATTTCCAGGCAGAGATAAGTTCCTGGACTTGCTCTCGGAGCAAGGATTATTACTGCGAATTAAACGTCGTAGGCACTACAAAACCACAGACTCCAATCATCCCTTTAAGCGTTATCCCAATTTGATCCGTGATAGGGTCTTTAGTGCTCCTAATCAAGCCTGGGCCAGTGACATTACCTATGTTGAGACGACTGATGGTGTGTGCTATTTGTCGTTAATCACGGACTTATATTCGAGGGAAATTGTAGGGTGGCTTTGGGAACAACGCTGCAGACGATTTATTGTCAAAGAGCTTTAGAAATGGCTCTGGAGACACTGCACGCTCCGGAAGACTCTAAGGGGCTCATTCACCATTCTGATCGAGGTTGTCAGTACTGCAGCTACGGCTACGTGAACGGTTTAAAGTCACACGGAATTGAAATTTCGATGACGGAAAGCGGGGATCCGTTGGAAAACGCTGTGGCAGAGAGAGTCAATGGGATCATCAAAAGTGAATGGCTTTATGGAGTGAAAATCAAAGACTATGCCGATTGTTATGAACGAGTGTCGCAAGCGGTCATGGCTTATAACAATCTGCGGCCCCACATGAGTTTGGATTATCAAACACCGACTGAGGTGCATGATTTTGGAGTAGTTCCTGTGCGCCATTGGAAAACGTACAGTGAAAGGAAAAAGGCAAACCAAGAAAGAACTTTATAGAGGGCTGCCGCCATGCTTGGACCAACAACAAGGAGGGAAAATAAAAAGGTTAAAATGAAAAAGACACTAAGGAAATGATCTCCAAAGTGTCAACCTAATTAGGTTTTAGATCTTTTGCTGTAAAGAGAATTAGGCAAAAGAGAAAACTTGTCAACTAAATTAGTCATAGCTCTAAAAGCTGTCAACCAATTTCAGGCAAGGTCAATTACATACAAACTCTCCTACCTTTCCCCCCCCCATCCACAAAAAGCATTTAGTACCAACCGTCATTTCTGTCTCCAAGCCGATCACTAAACATATACTTAGTTTGATCTGACCAATCCAATGTCAAACCTAAAATGCTGAGAACTGTTGTCAGTGTAGAAAAGCGGACATCCCCTCCCTTTTCTAACTTAATCAACGTCTTACGACTTATACCTGTCGCTTTCTCGATATCTTCTAATGTATATTTCAATTTTTTGCGACGAAGGCGGATACGCTCTCCAATCTCTTCAAGTTTTAATGCGTTGGCATGGACAAAATTTTTCATAGCACAAAAAAAATTGAAGTAAAGTACAATATTTTGACAAATTATCAATAATGTGTGGTTTACTTCAATTTTTAGCAATTTCAACCAAAATGTGAATAAAAGTTCACATTAATGATAATGACTGCACCGGTCATTATCGTTCGGGTCGTGGGCAGCGCATGTCGGCTAGTGGAAAATCCTCGGCGTTACGCCGAGGAGGATCGTTGTCAATTAGGTCACATTAGCTGTTTCGACCTTTAATGAATCCCGTAAACACTCCCCAACCGATGGGCAAGGATACTTCATCCTGAATACAGAAATCCCCCCGGTGGTGTCCCGGATGGTTACAACCGTAGTAGAAAAAGACTGCCTTACCGCCGTGCTGTTGAACTCGACGAATAAGCATGGTGCAATCTTCACTCCCAACCTTCGCATTCATATCAACCACAGAGTCGACACCCTCGACAGCGCGAGCAGCCTGCTTAACGGCCTCCACCGCTTCTTCGTCACCTTTGTAGGTCACAGCCTCACCCATGCGGGTTAAGCGGTATTGCACTCCGTAGGCGGCTGCCATTCCCTTAACCGTCATCTCAACATTAGCGGCCATATAGTCGTTGATTTCCGTGCTTTCACCACGAACTTCCAACTGCATATAGGCATGAGGCGCCACAATATTGCGACCGACACCAGAAATCAACTTACCGATTTGCACTCGTGTAATGCCTTTACTGTGACCCGGAAGAGACCCTAAAGACATACACGTTGCTGCCGCACACATCAGAGCACTTCTGCCGTTTTCCGGAGAACCCGCTGCAGCCTGAATGCCATCGTATTCCAAGTCGAACTTGGTTGTAGCTAGGTAGCCGTGGTGTGAAACACCAACTTGCCCTAAACGAGCTGAGCATCCGATGTGAGCCCCGGCAAACCAATCAACATCATCAACGATGCCCTTAGCTGCCATCGCTGCCGCACCGCGAACCCCTTCTTCTGCCGGTTGAAACAGAACTTTAACCGTCCCATTCAAGTGTTCTTTGTTATCCGCTAGCCATGCAACCACACCCAACCCAACAGCCGTGTGTCCATCGTGGCCACAAGCATGGGAAAAACCGGGATAGATTGAACGGTAATGACCTTGATTGGCTTCGTGCTTTGGATCATTTGTTTCTTCAATCGGCAAACAGTCAATATCCACACGAATAGCCGTCACGGGTCCTGGACGCCCCGTTTCCAAAACAGCCATCGCTCCCGTGTAACCGCCAAGACGTTTTAAAAATTCAGCAGGTACACCATGCTCTTGAGCACGAGCTTGTGCAGCTTGAACCGTTTCTTCATTTCTACCCATAACCGCTGTTGGCTCAATTACCTCGATACCACAGAGCGCTTTAAGCCCCAACTCTTCGATACGCTTTACGATAAAGTACGTTGTTTCAAATTCACACCACCCTTCTTCTGGATGTTCATGAAGCCAACGGCGGTCTTTGACCATTTGATCTTTGTAATGATGTTCACTCATTTTCCAAATCCTGTCTAAAGTTCGAAGATAAAGCCCAACAAAATCACGTTGACGATCATTGGGATTGCCATGCGTTTGGAGACTTCAAGGGGACTGGCCTTAATCATGCCGGCAACAACCAGTGTTGCACCCGCAATCGGAGAACACATACGACCTAAGGCGCCAGACAAAGAGGCAACAACACCAAGATTCGGTACCTTCATGCCAAATTCTGCCGCATAGGGAGTAACCGCCTGATTAAATGCGTGTCCTGCAGCGTCACCCGACCCCGTTAACACCCCCATAAGGAACGGACCGAAATTGGCAGCCAAGGCGGCGATTTCTTTAGAGTCTTTCAATTGAACGATTAACGCATCGATCACACCAGCGGCCTGTAAACCACCAGCAAAGCAGCCGGCTGCAACGATAATGCCAAGAATGTTGGCATAACCCTTACCCATACCGCCGAAGAACTCTTTGGTAATTTTTTCCGGATTGGCACGCGTCACAATCAATGTGTAGATCGTGCCGTAAATCATCGCTTCGGCCACGCCCATTTTCAGAGCCGGAACACAGGTCGCCCCAAGCATCAAAATGACGATCGGAAGAATCGGTGCGATCGCATAGAGAATATTGACGCGATCGGGCAATTCACCGCGAGAGTCGCTAGCCACTTCAAACACTTCATCATTTTGTTCTTCCGTGCGTTTCTTAAAATCACGGAAAACAAAAATCATAGCCGTCACCATGATGATGTTTAAAGCACAAAGAGTGAGGATTTTCGGTGCGAATTGAACGATAAGATCCATCACTTCCATGTTGGAAATCTTTGCTACCCAAACATTGTGACTCGATCCAGGCGATAAAGCCGAAGGAATAATGGAGCCAATAATGGCCGCACCGGCAATGGCGGGCTTAAAGCCCGCTCTTACCATCAAAGGAATCATGGTAGGACCTAATGCAGCTGCGCAGCCCGCGGCAGACGGAATGGCGATAGCAACGCATGAGGCAATAAGCATGCAAAACGGCAATAAGAAAAAGCCTAACTTTCTTAAAGGTTTAACCAATAAAGCCACAAAATGCACGTCGCAACGAGTCATTGATACAACCGCCGCAAAACCCAACGAGGAGCAAATAGCCAAAATCATGGATGCGTTGGTCATATTTTTCATCATATTTGCTAGCGCAATATGCGGAGCAAAACTGATGATGCCCATAGCAAGACCGGCCGTAATGAGGACTAGCCGAGTCTCATAGCGTTTGAGCAATGCAGCAACCGTCAAAATAACAATAACGGTCGCACCAATCATTGAGAATGTCATGAGCGCTCTCCAAAAGTTTGAAATTGTTTCAGCGAACCGTACATTGAAACTAATCGCTGATACTCTTCAGAGTCATAAAACAGACTCTGATCGGGACCGTAGACCTTTGCTACCTCGATCAAAAATCTCACAGTGTCATCGATATCACATAGATGCGTTGCCCCTGTGGCGCAACCAGGAACTTGCGTTTGCGTTGTAATGGCCACACCGACACAAGGTGAAGAGGTTGCAACACTGGGCTGCAAAATGGAATTCAAATGATAAATACCGTTGCCATATGGCGTAATGTCTTGTTGCGTAAGCGGCAGTACTACCGGCAAGCGCCCTGTAGCGATTTCCATCAAAGAAAGGAGTTTTTCACTTGTACGTAAAATGTAACCTTCCTTAACCGTAGGTGTCAGTGCAAAACCGCTTACGTTAACGATGCGATTGCCCTTGGTAGTATCCACACAAAGAATGGCATCCATTGCTTCATCAACTTCAACGGTGTTGCATTCTTGGCTTGTCACAGGCGAATCCATAAAAGGCACAGGATCATGAGGACGAGTCGGTGCATGCGGACAAATGTGTGTTGTGACAATCACGTCACATTCAAGTACGTCTTTTCTGGCATGCATTTGAGCCAATTTTGCAGCCGCTGACATGGCGGCCAATGCTCCATCGCCATCACTAGTAAAACCGATACGCTCAGGCCTTGCCCCCAGTCCACCGAGTCGTCCGACAATTCCTAGCGTGGGAAAATCTCCACCCGAGGATTTTCCTCGAGAGCCAGGGATTAAAACTTTGACAAAATCAGTTGAACCTTTCTCTCCGGTCAACGTTTTAATCTGAATATTTTCCGCTCCGTATGAGCGAAGATACTCGGCAACTGTCTGCCCGTTTATCGCAGGATCATCCAATAAATCCTGAAGTTCAATAATGTGTTTCATACTCATTGGCTTATCTCCATCTTTGTATAGTCATTGTCTTTATTAATCTTTAGACTCGCCAATTACATTCTTGACTGTATTATTATTTATTCCACCTAGGAATAAATAATCGCAAAGAAATATGTCCTTACTTCATAATGATCTCGATGTTTTTTTGACACTGTGTGATACCCGTAGTTTTTCACTGGCCGCTCAAAAATTAACCTTGACGCAGTCAGCAATCACAAAAAAGATTCAGAGACTTGAAAACAATCTCGGTGTGGATCTCTTTGATAGAAGTAAAAGACCGATCGATCTGACAAAAGAAGGGGCCGTTTTGATGCATCAAGCAAAGCTTGCCCGTGAAGCTTTGGAGAGAACGGCCGGCGAAATTCGAGAAGGTGCTTTCTTACGACCGGAATTTCGGGTTGGAACTATTGAAAGCCTGGCAAAGTGTTTTTTGCCGTCCTTCATTGCGAATGTCAGACAAGAGGCCTCCCGTGTCTTAGCCGTCACAGGCACTTCCCAAACACTTATCAGTGCGCTACAGCATCGAGAAATTGATTTTGCTTTTGTCAGTGATCTTTTTTCTGAAATGCAGGGCTTAACGCGACTTAAAGTTTTTGAGGAACGTTCTGTATTATTAATGCCAGCCAAATTTGCTGCCGGTCATTCCAAAAAATGGACTTGGGATGAAATCCAACTTTGCGGTCTTCCCTATTTGCAATACTTTCGTGATGGTGGCGCAGGACGCCTGAATGACACTTATCTCAGTCTGCTGCACCTGGATATCCCGGCTCGAATTGAAGTTGATTCCACCAGTACTATGCTTTCACTCGTCGCTAATGGTATCGGATGGACCATTACGAGAGCGTTAGCCATTTTGCAAAACCCTGAAAAAGCAAAAGACGTTATCGTTTTACCGTTGCCTGCACCGGAGCTCTCTCGCCCACTTTATTTGGTCGCCCGACCCGATGAATCTCAACGTCTGATATCCCGGGTTGGAGAAGTCTCGCGAGAGATCTTCAATAACGAAATTACGCCTGAACTCAAAAAGATCGCCCCGTGGCTTCTCAAACCCAAAAAATAACCGACTCAAAAAATAAAGGCTCAGCTTAGATATAGTTTTGTGGAGCTAATTGACGTTCGACCAACTCGATCATGATATGAATCGTCTTGATATGCAATTCCTGCACACGATCAGCCCAACGGCCTGCCGGCGTCACAATGGCCACATCCGCCCTTTGAGCCAAGGGACTATCGAGCTTGCCGGTTAAACCGATCACTTTCATTCCTTTTTCGTGAGCTGCCTCAACGGCATCAAGAACGTTGCCGCTTGTGCCGGAAGTTGTGATGGCTAAAAGCACATCTCCTTTTTGACCCACCGCCTGAACATAGCGGGAAAAAACAGCACGATAGCCGTAGTCGTTTCCCACGCAGCTCATATGAGACGGATCAGAGATAGCTATGGCTGCATAACCCGGACGATCACTTCTAAAGCGCCCGGTCATTTCTTCGGCAAAGTGCATGGCATCACACAAAGAACCCCCGTTGCCGCAGGACAAAATTTTCCCGCCACTGCGGATCGCCTCAACCATTAATTCGGAGGCGCGAACAATGGCCTCTTGAGTCTGATCGGCTTCAATTAAAGCATCTAGCGCAGACCGCGCCTCTAAAAGTGCCGCTTTGACATGTTCTTTAGCCATAATCTCTATCCTCTTTGCCTTATTTTTTACCGGCGGCCAAAAATAGCTCCGGCAATGGTGTTGGCATCCGTGTACTCCAGCTCAACTCCTGCCGGAATGCCTCTGGCCAAGCGAGTAACCCGAATTTGGGGAGCAACTGAAGCCATCGCTTTGGCGATAAAGTGTGCCGTAGCATCCCCTTCCGGGGTAAAGGGTGTCGCTATGAGTACCTCACGCACGAGTTTATCTTTTTTTACGCGCTCCAGAAGCTTTTGCATATTGATGTCCTCTGCCCCAATGCCTTTTACAGGAGAAATTAGGCCCATCAGAACGAAGTAAAGTCCCCGGTACGCCATGGTTTCTTCAATCACCCGCTGATCTGCCGGCGTCTCTACGATGCAAATCTTCGTACGATCCCGAAACGCATCCGCGCAAATCGGACAAACCACCTCATCGGTAAGTGTGTTGCAGAGTTCACAGTGCTTGACGGTTTTAACAGCCCGTTCAAGCGTTTTTAAAAGTTTCGCCGCTTGTCGTCTGTCATCCGACAGGAGTTGTTCGGCGATACGGGAAGCCGAACGCGGCCCCAAACCGGGCAGACGCTTGAGCGCATCCACAAGGTCATCCAATGTGGGACTTAGCGTTGGCATCATTAATCCTTAGAAGGACATTCCCGGAGGAAGGGGCATTCCGGCCGTTGCCGCTGCCATTTTTTCCTTGGTGATTTTTTCAATCTGATCCAAGCAATCTTTTGTGGCCATGAAGATTAAATCTTCAACCATGTCCACGTCTTCCTGCAATAAACTCGGATCCACTTTCACAGACTTCAGTGCGTGCTTACAGGTCATCGTCACCTGAACGAGATTGCCGCTTGCGCTGCCCGTCACTTCAAGGTGCTCAAGTTCATGCTGCAAACGCTTAATATTTTCCTGTACTCGTGCGGCTTGTTTTAAAAGCGCTCCCATGTTTCCACGCATAATCTTTCCTTTCTTTTTATCAATAGGTTAAGAAACTTTCTTTTTTACCGACATCGGATCAATGCGAGCGTTAAAGCGTCGCATGACGGTTCTCGCCAACGGCGTTCGCTTAAGCGCTTCGATCGCTTCCTTTCGCTCAGCCTCGTCGGTTATTGTGACAAATTTATTCTTTTTGCGCTCAGCCTCTTGAGCCTTTTTCTGCTCTTTTTTCAACCTGGCACGCTCCTGGCTGATAGTGCGTGAGCGCGGCGTCTCCAACTCAAACTCAAAACGCATCCGGCGGCCAAAAAGCGGATCCACAATTCGCTGAACCGAAAGCATCGCTTTTTGGTTTTTCAGCCGGTTTTCATAGAGCGGATCTATACGCAGTTTGATCAGATCACCTTCTATCGAAACGCACTCACTGCGCTCCAAAATATCCTTGGCATAGGTTGCAGGATAGGTGTAGCGAAGCTTCTCGTACCAACGTTTGCCGACTTCTGTAAATTCGGGAATCTGATCATAATCCTCGGCGTAATCATACTGATCGGCAAAAGACTCGTCCTCAGCGGTTTGCGCATCCGCTAAAGGAGGCTCAACCGAAGTTGATACGTAGCCGAAGTTTTCAATTGAGTCCTGCATCTGAGAAGCATACTCATCGTAGTCATCGACGAATGGAGGATCGTCTTCTTCAATGACGCTTGGCTCAGAGACTTTCTTCTCTTCTTTTTGCGGAGGAGTCGGCTCAAGGCGACTGCTCCGATCAGACTCCCCCAGAGAAGCTTCCTCCCATGGGGCAGGTTCTGCGTCAACTTTTTTTTCAGTTTCAGGAGCAGTCTTTTGCTCCTGAGATTGTGCTGACGGTTGTGATGGCGGCATCTGAGCCGCACCTTGTTCTGTCTCCTTCGCACTTTGCGGTTTAAAGCGTTCAGGTAATTTGACCTGTACGCTGCCAGCCGGTTTAAAAGCAAGCATACGCAATAGCGCCATGGTGAATCCGGCATACTCATCGGGCGCCAAATTCATATCTGCTCTGGCATTTAAAGCAATTTGATAGTAAAGCTGAACTTCTTGCGGCGTGAAGGTTCGTGCCAATGTCAAAATCGCCTCACGATCCATGTCATCGGCTGCGATACTCGCCACATCAAATTGGGCCAAAGCAATTTTGTGCAAAATGGAGGCCAAGTCACGGACTGCCTGACTAAACGAGAGACTGCGCATGGACATCTGCTCGGCTACCTGCATCATCTCATGGGCTTTTCCTTCAGCCAGATAACCCAAAAGCTTGATGAGCACATCGCTGTCCATCATGCCCAACATTTCCCGCACACTCTCGAGAGTAATCGGTTTATCGCCCGCAAAAGCGATGGCTTGATCGAGCAGACTCAAACCGTCACGCATAGAGCCTCGGGCCCCCACGCCCAAAAGCTTCAAAGCGGCGGGTTCGGCCTGAATATTTTCTTCCTTCAGAATGTGTGCCATATGTTCTGCAACGGTCTGCGGCGAAACATTCTTCAGATTAAATTGCAGACAACGAGACAGAACCGTAACAGGAACTTTCTGAGGATCTGTCGTTGCCAAAATAAATTTCACGTATTCCGGTGGCTCTTCGAGCGTCTTCAACATGGCGTTGAAAGCGTGAGAAGTGAGCTGATGCACTTCGTCAATCATGTAGACTTTGTAGCGGGCGTTGGTAGGCGCATACATTGCCTGCTCGAGCAACGCGGTCATCTCCTCGACCGAACGGTTGCTCGCCGCGTCCATTTCAATGTAATCAACAAAACGCCCCTCATCAATGGCACGGCACGCTTCACAAACTCCGCAAGGATGATCCGTCACCCCGCCTTTACCGTCCGGTCCTACACAATTAAGGCTTTTAGCCAAAATTCGTGAAAGCGTTGTCTTACCGACACCACGAGTGCCTGTAAACAGATAAGCGTGATGAAGCCTATTTTCACGCAAAGCGTGTGTGAGCGCTTGAACTACCGGTTCTTGTCCCACCACACTTTCAAAATCATGAGGGCGCCATTTACGGGCCAAAACCTGAGAAGCCATAATCAACCTATGAACCTTTGGCAAAACGCTCAAGCGCCTCACCCGTTAAACGACACAATCTCCAATCAGGCAAAACCGTTGCACCGACCTTTTCATAAAATCCGATCGCCGGCGTATTCCATTCCAAAACAACCCACTCGAAACGACCGCATTTTTCCTTAACCGCCAAGGCAGCTAAGTAACGCATCAGCGCTTTCCCATAGCCTTTTCCACGATAGGCCGGATCAATGAATATATCCTCAAGGTACAAGCCCTTGCGGGTCAGGAAAGTTGAAAAATTATGGAAGTAAAGCGCAAAACCAACAGGGGTGTCATCCTCGTAGGCAATCACGGCATGCGCCGTCACCGATTCACCGAATAATTCTCGACGCACATCGTCAACCGTCGCTGTTACTTGATCCAATAGCTTTTCGTAATCGGCGAGTTTCTTAATAAAATTTAAAACCAATTCGCAGTCTTTTTCTTCTGCCGGACGAATTTCAAACATTTCTTTTGCTCATTGAGTTTGGTTCAAACAGAGGTAGTTTAGCGAAAATCTTTTCGATTAAGCGCCGATTTCCAAAAGCATATCGTAGAAAACTCGCGAAGCCAAAAACAAAAAGAAAGCGCCTCCCACACAATTAATCACTTTTGCTGCCTTTGGCGTAGACAAGAGCCGTCGGAAGTTGGAAGCTATCCAACCGTATCCGCAGTGAATTAGAAAGACCGTACAAAAGTATGTCACCGTCATCACACAAACTTGAGGCAGAAAAGACAATTCGTGGTCAATGAATTGGGGGAAAAGCGAGACGAAAAACATGATGAGCATAGGGTTGGTCATCTGAAGCGTCACCCCTTGAAGCCACAAAACACCTTTTTGCTTGACGGTAGCCCCCATCGGTTTTTCCTTTGCTGCCAAGTCAAAACTAAAGGGTTTGGCCTTAAAGAGTTTTAGGCCAAGATAGACCATGTATAGAGCCCCCAATCCTTTGATCGCTTCGTAGGCCGCAGGAGACGTCGCAATTAAAAGACCAAGCCCGGTTGAAGAAATGGCCGCCATAACAACCGTTCCGGTAGCCGTTCCCAAAATCACATAGATCGCTGTTCGAAGACCATAGCGAATTGAGCTTGTGAGTGTCATCAAAACACCCGGCCCAGGTGTTGCCACGGTCAAAGCCGATGTAATTAAAAATAACGTGAAAAGCGAAGTATTAAGCATTTTCCGTCTTCAAGATTTTCCCAACAATCAAAGTTTTTGAACCATAACTTGAGCGATTTCCTCGCCTTGAAGTTTTGTTATGACAAACCGAGCCTTAGCTGTCTCAAAAGCCATTCCTTCTTTGAGCGGTCTTTGAAGCTTTTTGGCTAAGAAACTGCCCAACATTTCATCGGGTACCTGAACATCGTCAACCGTTTCCAAACCCAATTCCTGTCTGACCTGATAAATACTCACATCTGCATCAGCAAGCCAAGAACTCGCCGAATGCTTAACCATTTCATAGGCTTCATCGGAGTCTGGAAATTCGCCCGCTATCGCCTCCAATAAATCCAAGGGCGTCACTAAGCCAGCCAATTTTCCGTTTTGATCTTTTACCAAAACTAAACTGCCCCGGGCTTGTCTTAAAACCTTCATGCATTCTATGACAGTTTGACGCTCATCGATCCAATGAACCTTTGGCAAACTTTGCAAAAACTCTTTTGAGTTAATGGCTGCGATCGAATTGATAATGGTTTTGCCTCTGACAACGGCGAGCACTTTATCTACAGAGCCATCACACAAAGGCAACAAGTTATGCGGAACAGTCAAAATCTGCTCTTTGATCTTTTCAACTGAATCCTGAATATTGATCCAAGAAATTTCCTCACGAGGAACCATAATGGTTTTTACCGTTCGATGAGCCAACGACAAAACGCCGCTCATCATGTAGCGCTCTTCGGGAATAAAAGCAGAACTCAATTGCGGCTCCAACTCTACGGTTGACGCTTCACTTTGTCCTCCCATTAATCGGAAAATAGCACCGGCGGCCTTTCTTCTTAAAGACAATCTTGAAGCGTGACGCTGCTGATTGCGTTTGGCACATTGGTTAAAGGCTTCAATCAAAATGGCAAAACCGATACCAGAATAGATGTAGCCCTTAGGAATGTGGAAACCCAGTCCATCGGCAATCAAGCTGACCCCGATCATCAAAAGAAAGCTTAAGCACAAAATCACAACAGTGGGATGCTTATTAACGAATTCCATCAAGGGCTTGGAAGCCAACAGCATCACACCGATAGCAATCACAACGGCGGCCATCATGACAAATAACTCATCGACCATACCAACCGCCGTAATCACTGAATCCAATGAAAAAACTGCATCGAGAACAACGATCTGCGCCACAACCAAACCAAATTTGGCGCTTGCCGGTGTTTCTTCCTTTATGTGCGGAGCGCCTTCTAACTTTTCGTGCAGTTCCATAACAGCTTTGTACAAAAGGAAAATACCACCGAAAAGTAGGATCAAATCACGGCCTGAAAAGATGAAAATTCCAAGTGAAAAAAGTGGTTGAGTTAAGGTGACTAACCAAGAGATGAGCGCAAGCAGCAGCAAACGCGTTACCAGAGCTAAAGAGAGCCCCAAAACTCGAGCCTTATCTCTTTGTTTGGAGGGAAGCTTATCGGCCAATATAGCGATAAACACTAAATTATCGATGCCAAGGACAATTTCAAGAATAACGAGCGTCAAAAGACCTATCCATATGGAAGGATCTAGAAGAATTTCCATTATTGTTTCCTTATATCTGCAATGGAGTTATCTAATTGATTATTTAAACAGTTCTGAGACTATAGCAAAAAGTTAAAACGATTCATTTATCAGAAACTCTTTCAAATTGATATGTCTAACCGTACTCGTAGAAAAATCAAAATCGTCATTTGTAATAATGATCTTCTCACGCGTTTGATCTAATTTGTTAAACAAGGCGAATTCTCTCCTATAGGTACTTTCTTCTGCAATGCTATAGGCCACCTGAATTAAATACTGGCGATTGTTTTTTTCAGCCAAAAAATCCACCTCTTGCCTCCCCTCTCTAAAGACAAAAAGATTGAAGCCTCTATAAAGCAATTCGTTGTATACGATATTTTCTAAATTATGAGTTATATCCCAATGCCCGTCTGTTTGACGAATAGAATTAAAGGACACATCTTCGACATACAGTTTCTGATAGTACTTCAACTCTCTTTTAGCTTTTGTAGAATACTGACGGATCGGTGAGATAACATACGCTTCTTCCAAATACGAAAGGTATTTCAGTATTGTGTTCAATGAACACTCAAAACCCTGTCCCTTTAAGAATTTTTGTACAGAATTGGCACTGAATATCCGAGCATTAGAAATCATTATGTAATTAACTAATCGACGAAAAAGATTATCTTTCCTGATTTTGTAACGGTTCAAAATATCATTAATGACAATAGTGTCATCTAAATCGTTTAAATATCTTAATCGAGCCTGCTTCGTTGGAAATTCTATGGCTTGTGGGAATCCTCCAAAAACCAAATAATCAGAAATACTGTAATCGTGCTGTAGCTCTTTTACATATTCCTGAATCTCAAGAAAAACAAAAGGACGAACTCTGAAGGCTACGTAACGACCACTCAATTCTTTGGTGAATTCTTTAGATAACAACTTGGAATTACTTCCGGTGATAAAAAGAGAAACATTTTTCAGACGAAGAGTACGACAAGCAACATTCCACTGCTCAATCATCTGCACCTCATCTAAAAAAACATACAGTTTCTCCTTCCCCAGATACTGACTAATGTAATCAATCAGTTCATCAACAGTCGTAATTAAGGCAGAGACTGATCGATCCTCAAAATTTAGCATTAGTGTTTTCTTGCCACTCTGACGCAACTCGGTCTCAATTTGATCCATGATGACCGATTTTCCGCATCGGCGAATACCTGTGACGATCTTCACCAAGTTACTTTCATAAAACGGCCGAATTTGTTGAAGATAATGTTCTCGACTAATCATCACACGCCTCAGAGTGAAAGTTTTTTTGGGAATTTAAATATATTTCATTGCTAGTGAAAGATTTTAATAAAACTAGAAAAATCTTTCACTAGATTTATTCTCAATTTATCAGCGTCATAAACCTTATCTGGGCGAAGTAGTTCACTACTGTGGGGTAGGTTTAGAGAAATGGTCTGATTGTGCTAATAAGCAAAAAAGAAGTGGCGAGCCTTATCCTCGGCACTACATTCACTTCGCTGTGGCTGCTCCGTTCCCGGCCTGACCAGGTTCACGACGAATGCATGCGAGGGGACCCGCCGGGAGCGCAGTTTATCAAATTTCCCCTGAAATTTCAGGATTTTTTCATTGAACTTTTTGTAGAAAAACGGCCTACGAAAAACATTCGCAGGCCGCCTTCTTTTAAAGCTCTAACGACTTAGAGCGGTTTGGGCAACTGAATTTGATCGCCCGTGCTCGTGATGTAGTCGTTATAGATTTCTTCGGCACTCGGGAAGTACCACTGGCCATTCGGGAGCTTCACCGTCGTTTCCTTAAGGCGGAAGGTCTTAGCGCCGCATGTCCAGACGTTATAGAGCTTCATATGCGTACACAAACAGCACTTCATCTCTTCAGGCTTAGGCATAGCCTTCTTTGTCATCATGTCCCACCACTGGGTCAAATACGGACACTTCCCCTCTTTAAGCATATAGCCGTACGGCTCACAGTTAGGCGGCACACGCATCTTAATGGCCGGAGACGACTTCAGCATACGCATCAAATAACCCGTAGCCGAGAGGTGATTGACTTCGATGTCATCTTCCTTGGCATTGATGTAAGCGGTCTTAACCGCATCGGGCAGGCCACATTCCTTACTGATCGTAAAACGCGTGGCTACCTGCACTCCATCGGCTCCAACCTCTTTAATCATTCTGACGGCTTCACCACCCGTGAAAATACCACCGGCAGCAAACACCGGAATATTAAGGTGATTATGGGCCAGATACGCCTTTACATCTCTGACAATATCTTCAAGCGAAAATTCTCTCCAGTCTTCACCGAAGCCCAAATGTCCGCCAGCCAGTGGACCTTCCACCACAATGTAATCAGGCAAACGATTAAGGCGACGGTTGCGGTTTAAGAAAAGATTCAAAGCGCGAACAGACGAAACAACAATACCGAGCAAAGCATCGTTGAAGCGTTTGTTCTCACTCATGAGATTGAAGCTTGACAAATGTAGGCCCGCCGAAAGCGTAATACCGTCAATACCTGCATCCAAGGCAGCGTTTAGACGAACGCCGAGTGACTCATGAGGGGCGTTATAGGTCAGTTTTTCCATGCAATTGAGAAATACCAAGCCTTTGCCCGTAGCACGGCTCATCACATCGCCCACATAACGCAAAGAGGCCTCGCGCACATCATTTAAGTCAAAATGATTGTCAGATTTATCCGGATTTTTTTGGCATCCGTAATAGCGCTTAACTTTCTTAGCCGTAAAATCAGTGCCGTAAAGACGGTCGGACAAATCCATTTGCATGGCATCGGAAATGTGAGCAATACCACCCAACTTCTCCACGGCGAGAACCATCTCAGCCGTGGAAATGTTCACACCCATGCCGCCGACCATGAGCGGAACATATTCTTTATCTTTCAGACGAATTCGCAAGTCCTTAAGACAGACATCACTTAAAGCGTTCATCAGAGACTATCCTCGTGGATAAAAATTACTATTCGAGAAGTATGACAGTCCAGTTTGTAAAAACCGTAACAGAAAAACTAGGACATTCCCCTAAGGCAATCACCCTTGACAAGCTACTCATTTTCAGTAAATTAAGTCAGATTTAAACTTTCAGGAACTTAAAAATGGCTTTATTAACGGGCAAGAAGCTGCTGATTACCGGCATCTCTTCGAATCGCTCCATCGCCTACGGTATCGCAAAAGCATGTAAGGAAGAAGGAGCCGAACTGATTCTGACCTATAACAACGAACGTTTCCGCGAGCGTCTTGAACGCTTCGCAAACGATTTCGGTGCCGCTGCTGTTATTCAATTAAACGTTGCAAGTGATGAAAGCATTGAAGCTGCGGCTGCCCGTGTCAAGGAAGTGTGGCCGGAAGGTTTTGACGGGTTTGTGCATTCCATCGCCTGGGCTCCGCGTGAAGCCATTGAAGGGTCATTCTTAGAAGGTCTTTCCCGTGAAGGCTTCATGGCGGCGATCAATATTTCCGCCTATTCTTTCGCCGCCTTGGCTAAAGCCTTCCTGCCACAACTTGAAGGCAGAAAAGCATCCCTTGTGACGCTTTCTTTCTTGGGCGCTGAAAAAGTCGTTCCCAATTACAACACGATGGGTGTTGCCAAAGCCGCTCTTGAAGCCGTCACTCGTTATATGGCCGCCGATCTCGGCCCCAAGGGTATCCGTGTTAACGCCTTATCGAGCGGTCCGATCCGTACACTGGCGGCAAGCGGCATTAAAGATTTCCAAAAGATGCTTGCCCACGCTCGCGATATCTCGCCGTTGCGTCAAACCGTAACTATTGAAGATGTAGGTCGGTCGACTGCATTCTTGCTGTCTGACTATGCTTTGGGTATTACGGCTGAAACGCTTTACGTGGACGCTGGTTTCCAAGCCATGGCCGGTCAAGTCCAGGCTCAAGAAGAAGCTTAATCACGAATCTTTCGTTCGAAGTCGCCTGAAATTTCGGGCGACTTTTTTTTGTATACGAAAAAGTTCCTTGAAAACTATTACCAAAATAGACAATTTCAAATTCCCAATCGCTGAAAAATCCGTTATGCTCGTCTCATCAGACAAAGTGACATCACTTTCAGGACAGTTTCTATTTTTTATTGAATAAAGGTGAAATCATGAGCGATATCGTTCACTTGAATGACTCCAACTACGAAACCGAAACGGCACAAGGCGTTGTTGTTGTGGATTTCTGGGCTCCCTGGTGTGGTCCCTGCCGTGCGCTTGCTCCGCATTTGGAAGCCGCTGCTCAAAAGTTTGACGGCAAGCTTCGCATTGCCAAATATAACGTTGACGAAGCCAATGAATATGCTGCCAAACTCGGCATCCGCTCCATTCCGACCTTAATCGTTTACGAAGACGGCAAACCCATCCAACAGCACGTTGGCTCCATGGGTCAATCCCAGTTGGAAGATTTTTTAAATCAATTTGTTTAAAATGCCCTCCGAATCCGTTCCGGTGCTCACTGTCCGGAACGGAATCTTTTGATTAAATCCTTTTTATACCTAACGATCAGAACAGCGGTGAAAGCTTGTCTGCCTTCCCCTGCCTTTTCAATACACAATTTCAAAAATTCAAATGCATCTTTCTGAACTCAAATCGTTGCATGTCTCCAAGCTCTTGGATTGGGCTATTGACCTTGGTGTCGAAAACGCCAACCGCATGCGTAAGCAAGAACTCATGTTCTCCATTTTGAAAAAACGCGCCAAGGACGGTGAACAAATTTTCGGTGATGGAACGTTAGAAATTCTGCCCGACGGCTTCGGTTTTCTCCGCAGCCCCGAAACCTCTTACCTCGCCAGCACTGATGATATTTACATTTCTCCTTCACAAATCAGACGTTTTAACCTGCACACGGGGGACTCCATTGAAGGTGAAGTGCGTACTCCGAAAGAAGGCGAACGCTATTTCGCCCTTGTCAAAGTTGAAAAGGTAAACGGTCAGCCGCCGGAAAACTTAAAGCATCGCATGCTTTTTGAAAACCTCACGCCGCTCTTTCCGAATGAACATCTGGTGCTTGAGCGCGATATCAGAGGTGATGAAAACTTAACCGGCCGCGTCATTGACATGATCGCCCCGATCGGTAAAGGTCAACGTGCCTTGATTGTTGCTTCACCCAAGAGCGGTAAAACCGTCTTGATGCAACACATCGCCCATGCCATCACAGCGAACCATCCCGACTGCGTGCTTTTTGTTCTGCTCATTGACGAACGTCCTGAAGAAGTCACTGAAATGCAGCGTACAGTTAAGGGAGAAGTGGTCGCCAGTACTTTTGATGAACCGGCATCTCGCCACGTGCAGGTAACCGAAATGGTTATCGAAAAAGCCAAGCGTTTGGCCGAAAGCAAAAAAGATGTCGTGATTTTGCTTGACTCCATCACTCGCTTGGCACGTGCCTATAACAACGTGATGCCTACCTCCGGCCGCGTGCTCTCAGGCGGCGTGGACGCCAATGCTCTGCATCGCCCCAAGCGCGTTTTCGGTGCCGCCCGTAATCTTGAGGAAGGCGGCTCTCTTACGATCATCGCCACCGCCTTGGTCGATACCGGCAGCCGCATGGATGATGTGATCTATGAAGAATTCAAAGGCACCGGCAACATGGAAGTGCATTTGGAACGTCGCTTGGCCGAAAAACGTATTTACCCGGCTATCAATGTTCTGCGTTCCGGTACCCGCCGCGAAGAACTGCTTTTGAAGCCGGATGTTTTACAAAAGGTTTGGATCTTGAGAAAACTTTTGAGCGACATGGACGAAGTCGAAGCGATGGAATTCTTACTCGAACGCTTGAAAGCAACCAAGAGCAACGCCGACTTCTTCGATTTAATGCGTCGCGGCGGTTAAGTTTTAAAAAGCTAGCAAAAACGGCTCTTCCAATCAACCGGAGAGCCGTTTTTTTTAACCTCAACGCAGAAAACGTCTAATCATTGCGAAGCAAATGATTCCGCCCAAAAAAGCAAAGACCGCACCCGCATAACCGATCCATTCAATAGCCGGTATCGCGCACACCCAACCACCCACCAGCGCACCGCTGCCGATTCCAACGTTGGCAATACCCGAGTAAATTGACATGGCGATAGGAGTGGATTGCGGTTCCAGCCGAATCACAACGGCCTGAAATACCAAACCGAAAATTGTGAAAGTGATCCCCCAGAAAACACACAAAAGCATAGCTGACCAGATGTGTGCCGAAGACAATTCCATTAATGCCAGAAAAATACCGACACCAAACGTACCGGTTGCAAAAAAGAATTTGGGATGCTGCTCATAGCAACGAGAAAAGAAAATGCTAGCAAGAATCCCTGCCACACCAAACAAAGTCAGCGAAAAGGTAATCTCGCTTTCGGGCATATGAGCGACTTGAGCCATAAAGGGCTCAATGTAACTGTAACCCGTAAAGTTAGCCGTAAAGATCAAAGCGGTCAGAACGTACACCCCAATTAAGGCCGGATTTTTCAAAATACCCGGCAATTTTGCAACAGAAGAGCCTTGGGTGTTGGCGGGCACGCGCGGGAAAATAAAGAGTAAAAATATGGCAACCGCCAAAGCCACTAAACCGATTGAGAAAAAGGTGGCTCGCCACCCCATGTAAAGACCGACCATGCGACCCAAAGGAAGACCGGCAATCATGGCAACGGCTGTCCCTGTTACAACGAGGCTCAACGCCGTGGCGCGTTTACCTTGAGGTGCGATGCGCACAGCTAACGGCGAAGCAATGGACCAGAAAATAGAGTGCGAAAAGGCAACGCCTGCTCTTGAAAGCATCAGCGTAATGAAACTAGGCGCCACCGCTGACAAAAAGTGGCTTACTACGAATAAACCGAGAATACCCAAAAGCAATTTTTTAAATTCTACTTTTGAGGCTAAAAGCATCAAGGGTAAAGATAAAACTGTCACAATCCAGGCGTAGACTGTGATAATCGTACCGGCCTGGGATTCTGTAATTTGAAAATCACGGGCTATATCGCTTAAAAGTCCAATCGGGATGAATTCAGACGTATTGAAGATGAAGGCCGATAAAGTAAGGCCTGCTACCGGAGCCCAGAGTTTGAGAGCACCAGTCTCTTCTTGTTGAGCCATGGCGCTTTCCTTTCTTTGAATTTAATACAGGCGCAAATTATAGAAAGATACACAAGGAAAAAATAGACTTGTGACTTTCAGGCAAGATCAAGGTCAGTCACGTTTAATATTTTTAAAATTTTTAAAAGTACACTTTCAAAAATTTTAAAAGTTGACTTTTAATTTTTTTAACTGATCTTTGAAGGGATAAAAATTTGGAATTCGTTTTTCTCTCAACAGTTTTGCAAAAATTTGATATTTATAGGAATTTATTGGATAATTCCGCTTCTCTGTCGGAACGTGGAGATGCATGCCCACGGTAAGACCTTGGTTAACCGGGCTCGTGCGCAAGGCTCTCAGGGCGGCCGATGATTTTTTAGGAAAACTTTACAAATGAAACAAGGTATTCACCCCGAATATCGCGAAGTGGCCTTCTGCGATTTGTCCATCAACAAGACGTTCATCATTAAGTCAACCGCTCAAACCAAAGAAACGGTTGAAATCGACGGCGTGACCTATCCGCTCGTTAAGCTTGATACGTCTTCTGAAAGCCACCCCTTCTACACGGGCGCTCAAACGCGCATCGTTGAAGCCGGCCGCGTGGAAAAATTCCGCGCCAAGTACGCTAACCTCGGCAAGAAGGCTGCGAAGTAATTTTCTCTTTGAAAGTTTCTCGCAAACAGAGGCAGTCTGTCATATATGGGCTGCCTCTTTTCGTTACAATAGCTAAGTCAAATTCATTAGCCTATTCACATGTTTGAAGAACGTCCCTCCCCGATTGTTGCCTCGGCTGCTTCGGCTCGGAAGTTGCCTCGTATGGCACTTCTGGCCCTTTTGGTTGTATTCATTATTCCGGGCTTGCTGTCACGCGACTTTTGGAGTTCATATGAGCTGACCAGTTTTGCGCTTGTGCACTCGATGCTGCAAAGCGATGCGGTCGGCTGGCTTTTGCCGCAATTGGGAGAGAACGCCTATGTGACCGATGGCCCTCTGTCTTTATGGGTATCGGCTCTTTTTGCCAAAATTTTCGGACCGCTTTTCTCCGAAGCCAGCGCAAGCCGCTTAAGTGTTCTGGTTTGGTTTGCCATTGCAACTTCAAGCATTTGGTATGGGACTTGGTACCTTGCCCGTCGCTCAGAAGCTCAGCCTGTTGTTTTAGCGTTCGGCGGTGAAGCCTCGCCTATTGATTACGGTCGGGTTGTCGCCGATGCGGCATTGCTTATGTTTGTCGCAACCTTCGGTCTTTTTGTTCCGATTCGGCAACTTTACGTTGAAACGGCGCTTTTAGCCATCGTTGCAGCTTTTTTCTTTTCCTTAGCATGGACTTTGCGAAGAGATGTTTTAGCCCCGCTTCTAACCGGTGTAACGGTCGGCGCCGCTGTTCTTGCCTCTAATTTATTTGCGGGCATCTGTCTTTTGATCATTGCGCTTTTCATTCACGCACGGGTACATGCCTATGAAACGCCTTTTATCAATCGAGCCACACTCATTATTGTGGCGGCCTGCGCAACCTTTTTCATCTGGCCTATTTTGGCCGTCGCCGTCGCCATTGAAACGGTTGACGCTTGGTTTGATATCTGGTGGCAAACGCAATTGAGCTTTTTCGGTCTTATTGCAAGCTCCGAAGTTCACTGGATGCTGGAAAACTTTATTTGGTTTCTTTGGCCGTTGTGGCCTTTCGCCCTTTTGGGCCTCTATGCCTTCAGAAAGCAACTGGACCGCACACACATCAAAATGCCGCTCTGGATTTTCATCGGATTTTTGGTGTTTTCTGCCGCCGGTCACCTGTCCGGTGAACGCTTCCTGATGCTTTTGACCGTTCCGCTTTGCATCCTGGCCGCCTTCGGTCTCTTGTCAGCCAAACGATCTCGTGAAAATATCCTCGATTGGTTCTCGGCAACCGTCTTCACATTGGCTCTGATCACCATATGGCTTTATTTCTTTGCCTGGCAAACCGGGTGGCCACCCAAGATGTCTAAGTCCATTGTGAATTTGGCGCCGGGACTTATCCCCTCGCTTCACGGATTGCTTTTTGTACTCTGCTTTGTCACGCTTTTAGGATGGCTTGCTCTTGTTTTGTGGCGCATGAATCACTCACAAGTGGTGGCTTGGAAGGGGCCGTGGCTTGCCGCCGCCGGCATCACCGCTCTTAGCATCACCACGGTTTATTTATTTGAACCGGTCATTGACCGTGCTCGCAGCTACGAACCACTTGTCCATGAAGTCACAACAGACTTATCGGCTCACGCTAAAAACCGTGATTGTCTGAGCATTCAGGAGGTCGATCCTGTCAAAGAGATCCTCTTTACTTACTACGGACTGACTTTTAAAGATGACAACACCTGTCGTTTCGTTTTCACGACCGACAAGGCCTTTAAAGACAGTTCTCAAGAAGAATCCTCCGTTCTCGGTCGCTACAGTCGTCCGCGAGACCGTGAACGCTTTGTGTTATACAAAAAAGGTGAATAATGAGTCATCCGCTTCCGCAACGTCTGACCCCACCTGATATTTCCGGTCGTGCCATTGCTAAACTGGCCGGCCCCATTTTCGTTGCCAATATCGCCATTGTGGGCGGCGGCACCATCGACACGATCATGGCCGGCCATTTAGGCGCAGATCACTTGGCCGCCATTGCTTTGGGGCTTGCTTCCATGATTATGGTTTTCATGGGGCTTGTCGGTATTCTTCAAGGCATGAGCCCGTTGGCCGGACACCATTTCGGCGCACGCAAATTCGAGAAAATCGGTTTTGAACTGTCTCAGTGTCTCTGGCTTGCTTTTTTCCTATGCTTTATCGGCATGCCGCTTTTAGGCTGCACGGACATTTGGACCAATCTGGCTCAAGCCCAAGGCCCGGTAAAGACCATGGCCTCTCAGTATCTTTTGATCAGCATGCTGGGGTTGCCCGCGGCTATGGGCGGACGCGCTTTTATCGCATTGAATGCCGCTGTCTCCCGTCCCAAGGTGACGATGTACGTTTCTTTGGCCATGCTGGTGCTCAAAGCGCCTTTAAATGCGGTATTCATGTATGGCTGGCTGGGATTTGACGCATTGGGCGGCGCCGGCGCTGCCGTCTCTTCTACGATTCTGACCTGGCTTTCGTTCTTCGTTTATATCTACGTTTGGAAGAAAGATTCTTTCTACCAGCTCATGCGCTGCAAACGCTTCTACGGTCCGGATCCTCGAGCCATGTGGGCGCAACTGAAAATCGGTATTCCGATTGGACTGTCGACCTTCTTTGAAGTGAGCTCGTTTACGTTGATGGCCATTTTCATTTCGCGCTTTGGAGCCGTCACGGTTTCAGCGCACCAGATTGTCGCCAACATCACAAGTCTGTGCTATATGCTTGCGCTTGCAATCGGGATTTCCTGCACGGTCTTGGTCTCCCAGTGCTTGGGGGCTGGTTGGCCCAGCGTCGCTGAAAAGGCAACAAAAAAATGTCTGACTATTGCCGTATCGGTCGCCTCCATTGTCGCTTTGTCTCTCTTTTTTGGCAGAAGCTTTTTGCTCTCACTTTACACAAGCGACGAAACCGTTATTCGCATCGGTTTTTCGCTTATTCTCTTTGGCATCCTTTATCACGTCTTTGATGCCATGCAATGCGTGAGCTCCTTTGCATTAAGAGGTTATCGGGTCACATTCTGGCCGATGGTCATTTATGGCGTATTGCTTTGGGGCGTAGGACTTTTCGGCGGCTACTACATGGCCTTCATTGGCGAACCATTCAGCACGCCGCTTGCCGCGTACGGCTTCTGGGGCATGACAGCCCTTGGGCTCTTCTTGGCCGGAGTTGCACTTGCCGTAACTGCGCTTTATGTTGCCCGAACCCGTACTAAGGAAGAAGAAGCGGTCGCCAAGAAAGCCGCTGAAATGGCTTCTTAATCAAAAAGGAGAGACAGACGCTCAAAAGACTTTGCCTCTCCTTTGAATCTTCAAAAAAAGTTCTGAATTTTTCAGGCGATTAGTCAAAAAGACAAAATATCAAAGCTTTTGTTAAATTCAAAACAATTTGAAAATTTTCTTCCCTGAACCATCCTCTGTTCCCTATCATGTTTTCTAAGAGCAATGGTTAAAGGAGAAGCAGATGAGTGTTCAACAAAATTTAATCGCCGGCGTCTGTGTGGCCATCGGTATCGCCTCTGTCGGCATTTCTCTAAAGGCCGGTATTGACCATTTTGTCGATCGTGATCGTGTCGTTACCGTCAAAGGACTGGCTGAAAGAAACGTTCAAGCCGATTACGTCATCTGGCCTGTCACCTTCCGCGTCACCGGCAACGATTTGAGTGCGCTCTATGAAAAAGCGCAAACACAAAGCGAAGAAATCCGAAATTTTTTAATCAGCCAGGGCATAAAAGCTCAAGATATCTCTCAGGGCACTCCTTCTGTCCAGGATCTGCATGCTGACTTTTACGGCAATAACCTACCGCCCGAACGATACCGTATGGAAATGGCCGTTTCTGTGGCAACCACCGATGTTGACACGGTTTTGAAAGCCATGGGTAACCAGAGCGAATTGATTCAAAAGGGGGTTCTCTTTACGCAGAACTACCGTACGCAATTTTCCTTTAACGGTCTGAACTCCATTAAACCGGAAATGGTTGAAGAAGCCACTAAAAACGCCCGATCCACCGCTCAAAAATTTGCCGAAGACAGCGATAGTGAATTAGGGAAAATCAGGCGAGCGTCTCAGGGACAATTCTCAATTTATGACCGAGACAGCAACACGCCCTACATTAAACGCGTTCGGGTGGTTACCACCGTCGAATATTATCTGAAGGATTGATGTTTGAAGCTTGCCGCCTGACCGGGCGGTAAACTTTTAGTTTGGGCTCAAAAATTCATTGATGCGTTCGGTTGCCAAACCATTAGCGTCTTCTTCAAACGGATCAATTGTCACCAGTTGCGGCATCGAACGCATCCATGTCATCTGGCGCTTGGCTAATTGGCGAGTGGCTGCGATTCCAGCCAAAACGAATCGATCGTAATCAATCTCTCCGAGCAGATAGTCGATAGCCTGACGATAGCCGACAGCTCGCATGGAGGGACTTTGCCGATCGAAACGCTCATCGGCCATTAGGCGCTTTACTTCATCAAGAAAGCCCGCTTGGATCATCATTAAAAAGCGCTTTTCAATGCGCTCGTGCAAAAGTTTCCGATTCTTAGGTAAGAGCCCCAGCGTCAGGAAAGTGTGATCTGATCCTTTATTTTGCTGGCTTTGATAAAAAGAAATCGGCTTACCTGTTTGTCGGTACACTTCAAGAGCTCGACTGATACGTTGCGCATCCGTCGTATGAAGTCTGTGTGCGGTCTGGGGATCCACTTCAGACAGTTTCTCATGCATGGCCGGCCAGCCGAATTGCCTCGCTTGTCGTTCGATCTCTTCACGCACATTCAGATCACTGGAAGGCATTTGATTTAAGCCCTCTTTGAGCGCCTTAGCGTAAAGCATCGTACCACCGACTATTAAAGGCAGGCGGCCTCGAGCTGAAATCTCAGCAATCAATCTTTCACAATCTTTAAAAAAATCGGCTGCGCTGTAACTGTCGAAGGGATCACGAATATCAATTAAGTGGTGAGGAACGCCTTCTTTTTCCTCTTCGGTGGGTTTTGCTGTTCCGATATCCATACCCCGATACACTAAGGCCGAGTCTATGGAAATGATCTCGGCATTAAATGTATGGGCAAGCTTCACCCCTAAAGCTGTTTTCCCACTTGCTGTCGGTCCCAACAATAAAACAGCCTTGGCCATTATTTGCCCCTCATAAAAAGCTTATCTAAGTCAGACATGGACATTTGCACCCAAGTCGGTCTGCCGTGATTGCACTGGTCAATGCGCTCGGTTTGCTCCATTTGACGCAAAAGCGCATTCATTTCATCGATGCTTAAATATCGATGTGCCCGCACTGCACCGTGACAAGCCATAGTGGCCAAAATTTCGTTGCGTTTTTCTTCCACCAAATTGCTGGACCCAAACTTTTTAATGTCGGCCAACAACTCCGTGATCAGCGCCTCTCCGGTTTTTTCAATATCGGCAGCCAAAACAGCGGGAACAGCGCGCAATCGCAGATGTGTCGGAGAGGCAATTTCCAACTCTATACCAAGATTTAAAAGCAACGACTGATTGTCCTCAAAGGTTGCCATTTCTTCAGCATCAGCCTGAAACACAAGGGGAATTAAAAGCTGCTGAACAGCAAGTGTTTGAGCGTCCATCTGTGCTTTTAATTTTTCATAAACGATTCTCTCATGCGCTGCGTGCATATCCACAAGCACCATACCGTGATCGTTTTCGGCCACAATGAAGACGCCGCCAACCTGCCCTAAAGCTCTTCCTAAGGGATAAGTCAGTTGCTCCTGATCATGCGCCTGAGTAAACGCTGTTCCCGAGCGGATAGCTTGAACAGTGTCCGGAATAACACGCCCTCGAGACGGTTCTGCTTTAGTCTGATAAAAGTCTAGATACCGATTCAATTGCGACGGTTCATAAGCCGGTGCGGCTTGGGAACGCAACTCAAATGCGTGGGCATGAGTCGGGACCGTCCCCTCCGATATCGGTTTTTGCACCGTTTGAGTGTGCGGTTGAGATTGATCTGAAGCACCAGCATCACTTTCCATTGCCGATAAGGCAGGAGCTAAAGCGTTCTGAACCGCGTGCATCACAAACTGGTGAACCCACTGAGAATCCCTGAAGCGCAATTCACTTTTTGTCGGATGAACATTAACGTCCACCTTCACGGGATCGATGTCTACAAACAAACAGTACATCGGCTGCAGCTGATTGTGCAGCACATCAGCATAGGCGCCTTTGACCGCATGGGCTAAAAGTTTGTCGCGAACAAAACGACCGTTGACATAGCAATATTGAGCATCGGTTCGAGCACGACCGGCCGTTGGTAATCCTACCCAACCATAAACACGTGCAGAAGCTGTTTCAGCGTAGACCTCGCGTTGTGCGCGAGCAAACTCATCGGGCAAAATCCTGTTGACACGCGAGCGGCTTTCTTCAATAGGTAAAACCAAAACCGGCTTGCCGTTATTGACAAGACGAAACTCAATGGTTGGGTGGGCGATGGCGATTCGCTCCAAAGCCACTTTACAATGCGCGGCCTCTGTTGCCTCTGACTTTAAAAATTTTCGTCTGGCAGGCGTTTTAAAAAACAAATCCTCCACTTCCACCTTGGTGCCTTGAGTGCCGGCCGCAACGTCCACCTCTCCTTCATGAATGCTGTATGCACAGGATTGATCCTGTGTTCTGGACGTTAACGTCAGCGCGCTCACTGAGGCAATCGAAGCCAAGGCTTCACCGCGAAACCCCAGACTTAAAACGTGTTCCAGTTCGTTTAGATCTCGAATTTTGCTGGTTGCATGCCGCTTCAGAGCCAAAGGCAGTTCTTCTTTGGCAATCCCCCGACCATTGTCTGTCACCGTCAGCCGTTTTATTCCTCCTGACTCCAGTCTTACCTCAATGCGGGTGGCATCCGCGTCAATGGCGTTTTCGACGAGTTCCTTGAGAACGGAGGCCGGGCGTTCAATCACTTCACCGGCGGCTGTTTGACTGACCAATTGATCCGAGAGCTCTTTAATCGCTCTTTTTGGGGAATGTTCTGTGTTATTCAGTACTTGCATAATGACGGGATTGTAGCATTGGATTTTATGCTGGGTTTTGTGTGTTCGAAATTCGCTCTTTCAAGCTGACATACGGCCTAACAAATTCGTACGTTCCAACCTCTTTAAAACTGGTCTAAAAATGAGTAAACTCTCCAACGTTAAATTAATAAAAATAACCTTATTTTGATTGGCTCCCCCGTTTATGGACTGGTCTTTATTCATTGATTTGTTTACCAACGCCGATCGCTTTTTAATTACGATCGCCAACGATTACGGCATTCTGATTTATATCATCATGTTCATGATCTTTTTCCTGGAAACAGGGATTGTGGTCATGGCCTTTTTACCGGGTGATTCACTTTTGTTTGTTGCCGGCGCCGTGACAGCAACGGGGGCAATTGATCCCTGGTGGCTTACGGGGGTTGTCACACTTGGAGCTATTCTCGGCAATACGTCCAACTTCTATATCGGTTCTTGGCTTGGGCATAAAATCTATGATGGCTCGATCAGCTGGATTGACCAAGAAGCCCTTAACAAAACACATCAGTTCTATTTACTCCACGGCGGGAAAACTATCTTTCTCGCCCGTTTTGTACCCATCGTCAGAACATTTGCTCCCTTAATTGCCGGAGCCGCTTCCATGCCGGTTTGGCGCTTTGAGTTTTATTCCATCACGGGTGCTTTTGCATGGGTTTACGGTTTAGTTTGGGCCGGTCACTTATTTGGCAACATGCCTTTTATTCGTGACCACCTGACAACGATTTTGCTTTGCGGTATCGGGTTTGCTTTAATTCCGACTGCCATCATCGCCGTTTCAAAGTTCTTAAAGAAAAAGAAAGGCGAGCAAAAAGCGATTCAATAATCATTTAACAATGGGCGCAAAATCTCACGGTTCTGCGCCCATTGACTAATAAGGAGAAAGACATGCGACAGTGGGAACACTTTATCGCGATTATCAAAAAGGAAGTTCAACCCGCTTTAGGCTGCACGGAACCAACTTCCATCGCCTATGCCGCAGCCCATGCAGCCAGACTTTTAGGGAAAAAGCCTGAACGTCTTTCTGTCGCAGTCAGTGACAATCTCTACAAAAATGCCATGGGTGTTTTTGTACCGGGAACCGGTCAAATCGGTCTTCCCATCGCCGCTGCTGTCGGTGCTTTAGGCGGCAATCCTGATGCTGGCCTTGAAGTATTGGCAACCGTTACACCCGCTCATGTGAAAGAAGCCATGACAATGATTGAAAACGGTTGCGTCAGCATTGAAAGAGCCGATAGCCCTGATGCCGTCTACTGCAGCGCCACTGCGTATGCCGGAAGTGACTCCGCGCAAGTAACCGTACAAGGTGACCACACAGGCATTGTTGAAGAACGCAAAAATGGCGAAGTTGTTTTCAAAAAAGAACCCGCGATTACCACCAACGCGGAAGGTCAAAGTACAGTGGGTGAAGAAGAAATCAACTTAAAGGCGATCTACGATTTTGCCCTCAACGCCCCCTTTGAAGATATTGCCTTTATTCTTCAGGCACGCGATATCAATATGGCTTTGGCCGCCGAAGGCTTGGCAAACGAATATGGTCTTGAACTCGGCCGAACCATCAATGAGCAAATCAAGGCCGGTATTTTGAGTTCTGACCTGATCAACAATATGGCCGCCTGTACAGCTGCGGCCTCTGATGCTCGAATGGGCGGCGCAACCCTGCCTGCCATGAGTAACTATGGTAGCGGCAATCAAGGTATCACGGCAACCATTCCTGTTGTCAAAATGGCCGAGTACGTTAAAGCGGATGATGAAAAATTGGCTCGGGCTCTGATTCTCTCGCACCTTGGAGCTATTTACATTAAATCGCACTACCCATCACTGTCAGCGTTCTGCGGCAACACTGCAACCTCTTCGGCCGTAGCGATGGCTCTCGTTTACCTTAATTCGGGTACATTTGAGCAATGCTGCATGGCCATCAACAACGTGATCAGTGATACTTCCGGCATGGTTTGCGACGGTGCCAAGTCCACCTGCGCCATGAAGGTTCATACGGCAGCACAAACCGCTTATAAATGCTGTTTTTTGGCCTTAGCTGGCCATGGAGTTGAAGGTCAGGGAATTGTCTCAGCTGATGTAGAACAAACGATTGATAACCTCGGCGCGATGATCACTAAAGGTATGCAGCAGACCGACGAAAAAATCATCGAAATTATGCGTAAAAACTAACCTCTTTCAAGGAATCCAAGGAACTCCTTGGATTCCTTTTCCCCTACCCTTTGCGACTAATAACAGGCTTACGGAACTATTTCTAACTTAAATTTCTCACTTAACTCTGTACCGCAGTAACAGAAAGCTTGAGCAAGTTTTGAATTTGATGGTATGTGTTTTTATTCGACTAAACACTTTTGATCAATAAATTACAGAGCATTTTGTCTATATATACAAAAATCCCGAGACTCCCCCAAAATAGAACCCTCGGGATTTAAGTTAAACAGAAAGTACTTATTGAGCTCGTTTTTCTAAAATCTCAATTGCAGGCAGAACCTTCCCTTCCAAGAATTCAAGGAACGCACCTCCACCTGTTGAGATATAAGAAATACGGTTGGAAATACCGAATTTACCAACTGCGGCTACCGTGTCACCACCACCTGCAATAGAGAAAGCGCCGTTTTCTGTCGCCTTGGCAATAGCTTCAGCCATCACTTCAGTACCGTGAGAATAGGGTTCCATCTCAAATACGCCCACCGGACCGTTCCAAACAATCGTGCCAGCCTTTTGCAAGATGTCAGCTAAAGCTTGAGCCGTTTCCGGTCCCACGTCCAAAATCATTTCATCGTCTTGTACATCCTCAATGCGGCAAGTACGATGTTCCGCCGTCTCAGAAAATTCCTTAGCAACCACAACATCCGTCGGCAAAGGAAGCGTCGCGCCCTTCTCTTCCAAGGTCTTTAAAATCTTCTTGCATTCGTCAAGCAAATCCGCTTCAACCAAAGACTTGCCAACCTTGTAGCCGGCAGCCATCAAGAATGTATTGGCGATGCCGCCGCCCACAATCAGCTGATCCACTTTTTGAGCAAGGTTATTCAAAATGGTCAACTTCGTTGACACTTTGGAACCGCCGACAATGGCAACCAACGGATGTTTAGCTTCTTCAACGGCCTTGGTCAAGGCATCAATTTCGGCTGCCATCAATGGACCGGCGCAGACGACGTCGGCATACTGAGCCACACCATAGGTTGAAGCTTGAGCACGATGAGCCGTGCCGAAAGCATCGTTTACGAAAACGTCGCAAAGCGCACCGTACTTCTTAGAGAGCTCTTGATCGCACTTCTTTTCGCCCACGTTGCAACGGCAGTTTTCGAGCATAACCACTTCGCCGGAAGCCACTTCAAAGCCGCCGTCAACCCAATTGTCAATCAAACGAACGGGGCTACCTAATAATTCAGCCATACGTTGAGCAATCTTCACAAGACTGTCAGCCGGGGTCTTTTCGCCTTCCTTAGGACGGCCCAAGTGACTTACCACCATCACTCGAGCCCCTGCATCACGGGCCATGCGAATGGCAGGCACTGAGGCAACCAAACGGGCCTCATTTGTAATGTTGCCGTTTTCATCACGCGGAGCGTTCAAATCAGAACGGATGAACACGCGCTTATCCTTCAAGGCTCCGGCCTTGACCAATTGTTCAAGAGTTGTCACTCGCATGGTTTATTTCCCTTAAAAAGAAAAAGACTAATTCAGTAATTATAAATGGCTCACTTTAAGACCACGGGCTCAGGTTCCAACCGCACACCGAATTTTTCCTCAACCGTGTCTTGTACAAAGGAAGCAAAATCAAGTAATGCCTGACCGTCAGCCGCGCCGTCATGGTTAACCAAAACCAGGGCTTGTTTTTCGTATGTTCCGGCAAATCCGTGACGCACCCCTTTTAATCCCGCCTGGTCAATGAGCCAACCGGCTGCTAATTTCTCACGGCCGCCCGATAAAGGATAGTGAACAATGCTTGGGAATTGCTCGAGCAATTGTTGGAAAACCTCACGCGTGACGACCGGATTTTTGAAAAAAGAACCAGCACTCGGCAATACTTTCGGATCAGGAAGCTTACGCGAACGGGCGGCAACAACCGCTTCAAAAATAGCTTGTGGCGTTGTCTCTTGAGAATCTTTAAATCCCAACGCCAACTCTTTGTAACTCAAGTTTGCTGACCACTGGGAATCAAACGCCAACTCAACAGCAAGAACGATCCATTTTGATCCGGCTTGCGTTTTAAAAACGCTATGTCGGTAGCCAAAATCACACTCTTCATTTGTAAGCGTACGCACTAAAGACGTTTGGGGATCAAAAACTTCCACGCTTCTGACAAACTGTGCCACCTCGGCTCCGTAAGCACCGATATTCTGAACGACGGCTCCGCCGACTGTTCCCGGGATTAAAGCCAGATTTTCAGGGCCACCCCAACCTAAATCCAAAACTCTTCGGACCGTTTCATGCCATGACTCACCGGCACCAACCTTTACAATTTTTTCGTCTGTTCGTGCTTCAAAACCCTTCATATTCATCTTGATAACCAATCGATTAACAAGATGAGAAGCAATCAGCAAATTCGAGCCCCCTCCCAAAATGAAGGGCTCAATATTCTCCCGACGAGCAAAGTCCAGTACCAGTTCCAACTCTCTACGGTCTGTCACTTCTGCAAAATAACGCGCTTTAGCACTGACAGCCATCGTATTATGGGGCTTTAGGTCCACAAAGCTTCGAATAAGAAGCGCCTCTTCGATACGCCGAAGGACACTTGAAGTATCCAACTCATTTTCACGCATCAGTTCATCAATCGTCCCCTGCGGAATAAAGCGATCTTTAATTCCAAGAACTAGAACAGGCACATCCATTCCCATTTCAGACAGTGCCTCAAGAACACCGCTTCCTGCGCCGCCAGCCGCAACGCCGTCTTCCTCCGTGCAAAGCAAATCATGCGTTGCCGCCACTTGAACCAATATTTCGCGATCAAGCGGTTTTACAAAGCGCATATCCACCAGCGTGGCATCAAGCTTCTCGGCTACTTCACGCATCCGGCTGACCATTAAACCAAACGCAAGAATAGCCACCCGTTTATTCTGCTTAGCGCTTTCCCGAATCACTCGGGCTTTCCCGATTTCGAGAGTTTCCAGTCCTTCATCCTGAAGAACACCTGGACCTTTACCTCTCGGATAACGAACCGCCGCCGGCGTATCCATTTTGAAAGCCGTCGTGAGCATCTTTCGGCACTCGTTTTCATCCGACGGCGTCATGATTGTCATATTGGGGATACTACGTAAATAGGCAATGTCGAAAACGCCCTGATGTGTCTCGCCGTCAGCCCCCACCAATCCGCCGCGATCAATGGCAAACATCACCGGAAGGTTCTGAATGGCGACATCATGCAAAATCTGGTCATAAGCCCTTTGAGCAAACGATGAATAAATCGCCACCACCGGCTTGATGCCTGAAGTTGCCAGCCCTGCCGCAAACGTGACGGCGTGCTGCTCGGCAATAGCCACATCACGGTAACGTTCGGGAAAACGCTTTTCAAATTCGACTAATCCTGAGCCTTCACGCATGGCGGGAGTGATGGCATAAAGCCGTTCATCGGCAGCGGCCATATCGCAGACCCAGCGGGAAAACACTTCCGTGTAGGTAGGATGCAGCGGATCGGGCTTTTTCTCAACGATTCCTTTTTCAGGATCAAACTTTCCGACTCCGTGATAGAGCGTGGGATTTTCTTCCGCAGGCGCATAACCCTTGCCTTTTTTCGTGACAACATGCAAAACCATGGGGCCGTCAAGCGCTTTGATATTGCGCAAAACCGTTATAAGGTTGGCGATATCGTGGCCATCGACCGGTCCGTAATAGTTAAGATCAAAGGCAGAAAAAAGCGTAGAGTGAGGCGCGACAAAGTTAACCGTGCGCTGCTCCATACTTTTGAAAAGATTCCAAAGCTTAGGAAGCGGTTTTAAAGCTCGTTTTGAAAAATTGCGTGCACTTGAAAACGCGTGACCGGACACAAGCTTTGCTAAGTGATGGTTCAAAGCGCCGACCGATGGTGAAATAGAACAATCATTGTCATTGACGATGATTAAAAGCTTAATGCCGTCTTTGTATGTACCGGCATGATTGAGCGCTTCAACGGCCATACCGCCCGTCAGTGCTCCATCACCGATAACCGCAATGTGCCAGGCATCCTTCTCACCGTTCATGGCATCGGCAACGGCCATGCCAAGGGCAGCAGAAATAGAAGTGGAACTATGGGCCGTGCCGAACGCATCGTGCTCACTTTCTCCCCGCTTGGGAAAGCCCGAGAGTCCATGATATTGCCTCAATGTCTTAAATTGGTCCATTCGCCCGGTAAGCATCTTGTGGGCATATGCCTGGTGCCCAACATCAAAAATGATCTTGTCGTAAGGCGAATTGAAAACATAGTGAAGAGCCAATGTCAGCTCAACTGCCCCGAGGCTACTTGCCAAGTGACCTCCTGTTTTTGAAACAGAGTCAACCATAAACTCTCTGATTTCCCGAGCAAGCGTTGGCAACATCGGCACAGAAAGCTTTTTCAAATCTTTCGGAGAATGGATTCTATTGAGTAAACGCATCTCTTCCCCTATCAGTGATCTCGGCTCAAAATATAGTTGGCAATATCAGCAAGACGTTCCGTTTTGCCTTCATACTCTTTGGATAACCTCTCAATAGTCTGCAACGCATCAAGCGCCCGACTGATTTCATTTTGAGCCATCGTGCGAGATTGTTCGAGCCCTAAAAGCGATACAAAAGTGGGTTTATCCTCGGCTGCGTCCTTACCCGCCGTTTTACCCAAAACAGCGGTTTCTGCCGTCACATCCAAAACGTCATCAATGACCTGGAAAGCCAAGCCAATAGCGTCGGCATATTGGGCAACTAACCCAATTAATGCAGCCGGAGGCATTTGATCAGCTCCATAAAGCCCCATGAGAGCGCTCGCCCGAATCATGGCACCGGTCTTCATCCTGTGCATCAAAGTAAGCGTATCCAAATCTAGCTTTTGGTGGACAGATAAAAGATCCACCGCCTGACCGCCGCACATACCGGCCGATCCGGCCGCTGCGGCCAACAATTTAACCAGCATGGCAATCTGTTCACCCGGCAATTTTGTTTGTGTCAATTCAAAAAAAGCTTGTGCTTGGAGGGCATCGCCGGCGAGCATCCCCATGGCTTCGCCGTATTTTTTGTGTGTAGTGAGTTTGCCGCGACGCAACGTGTCGTTGTCCATGCATGGCATGTCATCATGAACAAGCGAATACGAATGAATATATTCAAGAGAAAGGGCAATATGGTCCAGCGCTTCTTCTTTGGCGCCAACCAGTTCCCCGGCGGCGTACGCCAATAACGGACGAATGCGCTTGCCACCATCTAAAACGGCGTAACGCATGGCTTCATGAAGTTTCCATGGCAAACGATTATCCGGCGGCAGCGCCTTCTTTGCGCAAAGTTCAAAATGCGCTGCGCGTTGAGCGCTCCAACTCTTAAAGTCCATCCGTAATTCCTTTCTGACGAAGTTCCATTTCCCGCAGAGGCACTTCGGTACCATCTTCAAGCTGTCGGACTACCTCAGCGGCCTCACTAAGTAACTCCTGACAACGAGCCGACAATTCCTTTCCACGCTGATAGGCCTTAACGCTCTCTTCAAGCGTAAGCTCTCCCTTTCTCATCGTCTCAACAATGGCCTGCATCTCTTGCATAGCTTCTTCAAATGATAATTTTTGAACTGATTTCGGTTGAGCCATTTCACCCTCATCGTGACATCCACATCCTATCCATTTTACCGCAGGTTCCGTTTAGGAACGCCGATGAGAATCAGCTATCATCGCTTTTTGAAGTTTGCATTTAAAAATCCTTGACTTCCTCTTCATAAAAATGAGAGGTCAAGCTTATTTGATTTAACTTAATGTAAAAGCCAAAAAAGACCGTTTCAGGCAAGTGTATATCAATTTAAATCATAAAAATCAGTGACTTTTTAGCTCTCACCGCTCCTTGCCACCCAAATAAGAAAACACAGTGTCTCGCCTGGCTTTATTCATAAGCGGTTATTTTGATGCGGCTTCTGAGACACTGCTTCACACTTTAAAGTTTTTAGCCGAATTGCACCTATCGGCGCGACTGCTATGATTGATTCATATAATCCTTTTTGTGTAAAAAAGTTCTGCAACTTCTGTGAATTTAAAAATGGATAGAGCTATTTTTTACCGTCAATGGAAATTACCCTGCGGGCCAATGATTGTCGCCTCCTTAGACAATAAATTAGTGATGACTGACTGGTTAAACGGTTGGCACCATCAAACGATTCTTAACCGATTTGAAAAGTTACTTAATCTTCCTTTTAAAGAAGCAACGACGGCTGTCATTGATTGCGCCATTGATCAACTACAAGAATACTGCGAAGGGAAAAGAAAGCAGTTTGATCTTCCCATTGAACTCATCGGGACGCCATTTCAGATAAAGGTCTGGCAGGCTTTGCAAACGATTGCTTACGGACAGTGCGTTTCATATGCTGACATCGCTCGAGCAATAGGACAACCAAGGGCTCTTCGCGCCGTTGGCGGAGCAGTCGGCCAAAATCCCTTATCAATCATCATCCCATGCCACCGCGTCATCGGTTCTAATAAAACGCTAACCGGATACGGCGGTGGTTTTGAGGCTAAGCGATTTTTGCTCAATATCGAAGGTTATCGATTCTAGGCAACCGCTTTCTGGCCGAGCTATGCTCGGCCAGAAAGATCGCAAAATTCTATATCCGCTGTTCTCTAATTTCGTGGCGCTTTTTCAAGTTTTCCGTGATGATGGCTAAGTCCAAATTCTCCTGCTGTAAAAGAACCAGCAGGTGATAAAGCAAATCAGAGGCCTCGTTAATCGTCTCTTCCCGGTCATGTACAGTCGCAGCCAATGCTGTTTCAACCGCTTCTTCTCCGACTTTCTGAGCGATTCTTTTTGTTCCTCTGGCATAAAGAGAAGCGGTGTAAGAGCTTTCTGGCGATGCGGTTTTCCGCTCAGCCAGAATTTTTTCAAGCCTGGCCAAGAATTCGTGAGCTGGAGCCAAATCACCAAAGCAACTCTCTTTTCCCAAATGACACGTCGGTCCTTGAGGATTCGCTAATATCAGCAGTGAATCACCGTCACAATCAAGAGCAACGTCAACAAAATCCAAGAAATTTCCGCTTGTCTCACCTTTTGTCCACAAACGATTTTTAGACCGCGACCAAAATGTGACTCTTCCCGAATTGATAGTTTTATCCAAGGCTTCACGATTCATGTATCCCAGCATTAATACTCTGCCTGAGACCGCATTTTGAATAACAGCAGGCATCAAACCATTGCCTTTTTCAAAATCCAAACGCTTTAAATCTTCATTACTAAGCATTTTTAACTCCATAGACCTTGCGCATTTCAACGCCTTGGCTGATTAACCAGTTTTTAAGTTCTTCGATATTGAGAATATTTTTGTGAAATACCGACGCCGCCAATGCACCGTCAACTTGAGCCTCACTAAAAGCCTCTAAAAAATGTTCCCGTTTGCCGGCGCCCCCTGATGCAATTAATGGCACCTGACAAATGGCTCTAACTTTTTTCAGCTGCTCAATATCGTAGCCTTCCCGTACACCGTCTTGATTCATCATATTGAGAACGATTTCGCCGGCACCCAAAGACTGCACCTCCCGCACCCAATCGAGTGTTTTCCAACTCGTGCGTCGCGTCTTACTTTCATCACCGGTAAATTGATTGACCCAATAAGTATCGCTTTGCGAGTCGTACCACGAATCAATGCCAATCACCACGCACTGCACTCCGAATTCATCCGCTAATTTGGTAATCAACTCGGGATTGGCCAATGCTGGGGAATTAATTGAAATTTTGTCCGCTCCCATTGAAAGGATTCTGCCGGCCTCTTCAACACTGCGAATACCACCAGCCACCGCAAAAGGGATGTCAATCACTTCTGCGACCCGCTTTACCCAATCTTTAGAAACTGTTCGTCCGTCAGAAGAGGCTGTGATGTCATAGAAAACCAATTCATCGGCCCCCTCTTCGGAGTACCGTTTAGCAAGCGAGACAATATCGCCAATGATCTCATGGTTGCGAAAACGCACGCCTTTGACAACTTGTCCATCTTTAACATCTAGACAGGGGATGATGCGTTTAGCCAACATTGAATGGCCTCCTTTACCGTAAATTTTTCTTCCAAAAGAGCACGACCAATAATGATTCCGTCCACTGCCGTTGCGGACAAGGCTCGTATGTCATCTAAAGAGCCAATGCCGCCCGATGCCTGAACGCGCAATCCCGGATAGCACTGACAAAGCCATTGATAAAGCTTGACATTACTACCCTTTAGTAGACCGTCTTTTGCCACATCAGTACATAAGACATGTTTCAAACCGACAGACAAATAGCCCTCAATCATCTCAGCCACAGTAAAGGAAGACGCCTTCTGCCAGGCCTGAGTGACCACCCTGGGGACTGCCTTTTCATCGATTTTGCAATCAAGAGCCAAAACCAAGCGATCTGCACCAAACGATTGAAACCATCGGGAAACTGTTTGAGGATCACTAACAGCTACGGATCCCAGAACGACTCGCGCGACACCGGCATCGAGCAGCCCACGAACATCGGCTTCCGTACGTACCCCGCCTCCGGTCTGAACCGGCACTGACAGCTCCTTAACCAGATGAGCAATAAAAGCGGTCTGCCTTTTTTCAGGGTCACGCGCACCGTCTAAATCCACAATATGAAGTCTGCGAGAGCCGTCTTCAATGTAGCGGCTTAATTGTTCAAGCGCATCAACACGGTAGCGAGTCTGTCTTCCGTAGTCGCCCTGCTGTAACCGAACAACAGAACCATCAATCAAATCAACCGAAGCAATGATATTGTTGGCGCTTTTCATAGGTCGCCCTCAACAAAATTTCTCAGCAGTTTGAGTCCTGCCGCGCCGGAGCGCTCCGGATGAAATTGAACACCCCAAAAATTCTTTTGACGCACGGCGGCAGAAAATGTCACTCCATACTCGGTGCTCGCAATGGTGTAAGAATTCAAATTGAAGGCGTAGCTGTGAACAAAATAAAAGTACTCACCCTGCTCACTGTCAAGTCCTTCAAAAAGCGGATCCTTGACAATCGGTTTAACGCGGTTCCAACCCATATGAGGTAAGGTCAGTTTTCCCACCTGAAGTTTGCCGACAGATTCCGGAATCACATTTAGCATTTTCACGCCGCCTGTCTCTTCGCTCTCTGAACCCAAAAGCTGCATTCCAAGGCAGATACCCAAAACAGGACAACGACTTTCCGTAATGCAAGAAACCAGATCCCTATTTTGCAACTCACGCATGGCGGCCTGCGCTGTTCCCACTCCCGGCAAAAATAATCGGGATGCGCGTTTGGCTTGAGCGGGCTCTGCTGTCACAAGCGGTTCAACACCCAGGCGCTTCACGGCCGCCAAAAGAGAGGTCAAATTGCAGCACCCAGTGTCCAAAATCACGATGTCTTTCATTGAAGTACTCCCTTTGAAGAGGGCAGTGCATTGCCTTCAATTTTTATAGCTTCCCGCAGTGCGCGGGCAAATACCTTAAAGAGACTTTCTGCTCGATGGTGATCATTGTCTCCCGTTGTCTTTAAGTGCAGGGTGCAGCCCAATGTTTGAGACAGTGACCTAAAGAAGTGCTCAATCATTTCCGTGGACATATCCCCTACCTTCTGGTACTTAAAAGTTGCGCTATAAACCAGATAGGGTCGATTGGAAAGATCTAAGGCACATTGGGCAAGGCATTCATCCATCGGCAGCATAAAACCAAAGCGCGCAATTCCTCTCTTATCACCGAGAGCCTGCTTTAAAGCTTCACCCAAAACCAATCCGACATCTTCAATCGTGTGATGATCGTCGACCTGAAGGTCGCCTTTTACAGAAATCTTTAGCGTGATGCCGGCGTGCGTGGCAATTTGCTCGAGCATATGGTCAAAAAAGCCTATCCCGGTGCTGATTTCTGACTCCATTGAGTGATCCAAATCCACAAAAATGCGAATATCGGTTTCTTTTGTTTTACGTTCAATCTGTGCGCGACGAAGTCCAAAGGAGAGTATTTTCTCGGCAATACTCGTCCAGTTCCAATTGTCTCGGCTATACAAAAAAGCTTTTAAGCCCATGTTGACGGCCAATTCGGCGTCACTAAGCCGATCGCCGATCACAAAGGAGCGCTCATAATCCATTTCTCCCGATTCCAAATATTTTTTCACCAACCCCACTTTAGGTTTCCTGCACTCGCACTGATCTTCAGGCTTGTGCGGGCAAATCAAAATATCGCGAAAATAGATGCCTTGAGAATTTAAGATCTGAAGTAAAAGATTTTGTGGTCCTTCAAAATCCTTTTTTGGGAAACTTTCCGTGCCCAATCCATCTTGATTGGAAACCATTATGAATTCCCATCCTGCATCACGAAGTTTTTGCAATGCGGCGATGCAGTCGGGCTCCAGTACAAATTTTTCAAACCGATCCACTTGGAAATCTTCAGGCTCAGCAATGAGTGTTCCGTCTCGGTCAATAAAAAGAAATTTGGATTGACTCATGAACTTGCCTCCTGAAGTACCTGTGTTAATTTATTGATAAACAATTTGCACTCTCCGATTGTTCCGACAGAAACTCTTAGCACGCCCTTGTCAGAGCCAGGCTCCCGAATCGCAACGCCCTTTTCCCAAAGACTTTTATAGATTCTTTCAGGTTCATCAACTTCAAAAAGCACAAAGTTTGTTTGTGACGGATAGACTGAACGGACACCGGGAATTTTGACCAGAGACTCTTTCAAATACGTGCGATTTCCCCGAATCAGTTCTACACGTTGCCTCATCGCGGCGATACCGCCTTCAGAAAGAGCGTGCGCCGCAATGGCCGCAACAGGCTCGGACACCGGGTAAGGGGCAATGACCTTACGCAAAGCCGCAATTAAATTCTCCTGCGCCAAAATCATCCCGCAGCGCAAACCGGCCAAGGCAAAAGCTTTCGATAGCGTTCTAATGACTGCCAGATTGGGGTATTTTTCAATTAAATCCACAATAGTGGCTTGCGGATAAAACTCAATGTAAGCTTCATCAACAGCAACAATGGCGTCTTTAGCCGCTTCCAACACTCGGATGATCGACTCGCGGCTGACCGTATTCCCCGTCGGATTATTAGGATTACACAAAAAGACCACTTTGATGTCCGGGTTTTGTGCTAACGCCTTGCATAATCCCAAAGTATCCAAACCGAGCGACTTCTTTGCCTCAACCGTCAAAACATTAGCACCACAGGTTTTCGCACTGATACCGTACATGCTGTAGGTCGGCAATGCGTAAAGCACGGTGTCCTTAAAAGGTGTGCAAAACGTACGGATAATTAATTCAATGCCCTCATCGGCCCCTCGGGTCACCAGCACCTCTTCGGGCTTTACGCCGGCATATTGCGCGTAACGGCTGCGAAATAAAGCCGGCTGCACTTGAGGATAACGGTTTAATGTTTCAAACCGCATCTCGTACTTGGTCGCTGTCGGGTACTCATTGGTATTAAGCCACACCGTCCCCTCTGGCGCCCCCTCGTTGGGAGATTCATAGGGGATCAATGTTCTAAGAAAAGAGGGCATTAATGAACGAATATCCATGATTTAAATTCCATTAAGTTTTTCCAAACGGATAGAAGCTGCGCGCTTGTGTGCGTCCAACTTTTCTGCCTGAGCCAATTTTTCAATCGCCGGTCCCAAGGCGCGAAGGCCTTCCTGCGTAACCTCCTGAATGGTCATACGGCGCTCAAAATCAGCCAACCCCAAACTGGAATAGGTTTTAGCGTACCCATAGGTCGGCAAGACGTGGTTGGTCCCTGAAGCGTAGTCGCCGGCACTTTCCGTGGACCAATCGCCTAAAAATACCGAGCCCGCATTTCGCACTTTGTTGACGAGCTCTCTTGCATTTTGCGTTTCCAATATCAAGTGTTCAGGAGCATAGCGATTGGAGATCGCAACACACGCATCCAAATCATCGGCCACAATAATACGGCTCATCGATAGTGCCACCTCTGCGATGGCTTTGCGAGGCAGTTGCTGCAGCTGGGCATCAACCTCCAGCGCGACTTTCTCTGCCAATGATTGATCAGGTGTCACCAAAACCACTTGCGAATCCTTGCCATGCTCGGCCTGAGAGAGCAAATCGGCTGCAACAAAGGCTGGATTGGCCGCCGCATCGGCAATGACCAATACCTCGGAGGGACCAGCCGGCATATCAATAGCCGCACCGTCAGCACACTCGCTCACTAAACGCTTGGCCTGCGTTACAAAAGCGTTGCCGGGACCAAAGATTTTCATCACCTTCGGCACGCTCTGCGTACCAAAGGCCATAGCGGCAATCGCCTGAGCACCGCCGGATTGATAAATCTCTGTGACCCCGCACAGTTTAGCGGCATACAAAATTTCATCGGCAATTTTAGGCGGCGACATCAAAATAATTTTGCGGCAACCGGCAATCTTGGCTGGAATCGCCAACATCATCACGGTTGAAAAAAGTGGAGCGGTACCGCCCGGCACATACAAACCCACTGAATCAATGGCGTGCGTTACTTGACGGCACGTAACCCCGGGCATCGTCTGCACCTCTACCGGTTTAAGTGCCTGAGCGCGGTGAAAAGCTTCAATATTTTTGACAGCTAACTGCATGGCCTCTTTTAGGTCATCACCCAAGCGGCATTCTGCCTCTTCAATTTCTTTTTCACTGACTCGAATCGTTGTAAGCGCTGTTTTATCAAATTTGGCCGCGTAGTCCCGCAGAGCATCGTCTCCTCTTGCCCGCACATCGGCCACAATGGCATCCACGATTTTGGCAATATCAGCCCCGGCCAGAACCGCAGGCCTCATTAAAAGCTCGGTTTGTTCTTTCTCCGTCAAATCATTCCAAATAACGGCTTTCATTACAGACATTTCCACTCCCCTTTCTTACTTCAACATCTTTTCAATCGGCAGAACCAAAATTGAGCTTGCGCCCAGCGCTTTGAGTTTTTCCATCGTTTCCCAAAACAGCGTCTCACGGCTCACCATGTGCATAACAATTTTTGAGTCATCATCGGCCATGGGCAAAAGCGTCGGGTGTTCTGCTCCGGGCAGCAGCCTCACAACCTCTTCAATTTTGTCTTTAGGCGCATGAAGCATGATGTACTTAGAGCCACGAGCCATGAGAATGCCGTCGATGCGGGCCAAGATCATGTCCATCAATGCACGTTTTTGATCTGAAAACTCACCCTTGCGTTCAATGAGGCAAGCTTTTGAGCGAAAAACCGTTTGCACTTCTTTTAAACCATTGGCTTCCAGGGTGGCGCCGGTTGAAATTTGGTCGCAAATGGCATCGGCCAGTCCTGCGCGCGGCGCGATTTCCACAGAACCCGTCAAGATACAGGTTTTAAATTTCACGCCTTGCTCACGCATCCACCTGCCTAAAAGATTGGGAAAAGAGGTCGCAATGCGAAGTCCTTCTAAATCGGATACACCTTTCCAGGGTTTATCTAACGGAATAGCGATACCCAAACGGCACTCTCCGAAATCAAGGCGGCGGCTCACGGTATAGGCAGCTTCCCGGCCCAAAGCTTCGCGGGCAAGCTTTGTTTCTTCCAAAACACCTTCCCCGACAATACCCATGTCAACCGTGCCATCCATGACAAGTCCTGGAATATCGTCATCTCTCACTAACAGCACTTCCACTGGGAAATTTTCCGCAATGGCAATTAAACGCTGAGCTCTAACGCGAACCCTCAGCCCTGCCTGCTCCAAAAGATCTAAAGAATCGTCAGACAGGCGTCCGGACTTTTGAAGCGCAATACGTAAACGAGAATTTTCAGGCATCGTTTTTCCTTTCCAAAAATCATCTGTCGACCTTTTTGAACCGGAAAACGAAGGACGTAATAAAAAGCCCCCGAAATTCTTTCGGAGGCGTCTTTATGAAAATGGATTTTATTTTTGTTGCCACCGAAAGATTTCTTTTCGTCTTCCGGCGCAAACCTCATCACTCGCCAGAGACTACTCAAGCGAATGTTGATGATGGTTAAGGGCAACAAATAAATACTTCATGTCAGTTCCTATTGAACGGTTTTTATTTTTGCACTTTTTTTGCCGACTTGCTTACGTAAAACAATCTATATCGATCAATTTTTTAATCGGAAAAATAACTTTAAAATTCGTTTTTTTGAATCAAGTTTGTCAATAATGAAATCGCTTTGGATGTTGTCGGCCTCCTTTTTCTTTTCATTGATGGCCGTTTTTGTGAAGATGGGAGCCGAAGATTTCGGTACCTTTGAACTGATTTTCTACCGCTCGCTTGCTGGCGTCATTTTGCTCTACAGCTTTATCCGCGCCCGCGGCTACACCATCCGAACGCCGTACCTTTTCGGACACTTTAAGCGAAGCTTTATCGGTACATTCTCAATGTCCCTGTGGTTTCTGTCGCTGACAATGTTGCCTGTCGGCACCTCAATGACCCTCAATTACACCTCCCCTCTTTTTATGTCCTCATTCATGGTTGTTTTCTTATTAATGAGAAAAGAGCCGATGCCGTGGGGATTGTTGGGCTGCATTCTGCTTGGCTTCTGCGGAGTCGTATTGGTTCTTCGTCCCTCTTTTTCTTCAGGGGAAATGCTGGGCGCATTTTTAGCGTTGAGTTCAGGATTTTTAGGCAGTGTCGCCTATTGGCAAATTAAAGAGTTGGGACAACTTAAAGAGCCATCTTGGCGCATTGTTTTTTATTTCACCGTGTTTGGTACGGTCTACGGTTTATTAGGTAACTTTTTTATTGAAGGCGGCCTTTCACCGATCACTTCCGATAACGTGATCTACTTAATTGGCATGGCACTGTGCGCCACGCTTGCACAATGCTCCCTGACGTTAGCTTTTGGCCAAGGCAATGTACTATTGAGCTCTTGTCTGCAATTTTCTGCCATCATCATGGCCGAGCTCATGGGTTGGTTCTTCTTTAATGATGAACTGTCGCTTGTTACTGAAATCGGCATCCTTGTGATAATGGTCGCCGGGGTCACTGCCACCATGCTGACAAAGCGCCAGAATACAAAAGCTTAACAATATGCAAATTTTACAGGCCTGTTAAAAATATTTAACGCATTGTTTTTAATAGACATTTTCAAGAAATCAGCTTTCCAATGCCTTCGCTCTGAAATATTTAGTTGCGAGCGAATACATTTTGAATCGGTATTCGAAACCCAGGACCTGTAAAGTTAGAGCCGTGAGAGACAAGCAGAGCTGGTCCTCCGGAACAAGAGAAGAGAGAGTTTGGCTAGGGCTTTAAAAAATCCCTAGCCTTTTTTTTGAAGTTGGCAACAAGATGCAACAAAACTGGAGTCTCTGCAACGTTTCAGCTACGATCTCAACTGAGTTTTAAAGGAAAGGTCATTATGCAAAAATCTTTCATCGCCCTTTTAGGAGCATGTGTCATGGCATTAACAGGATGCACGGAAAAAAGCCCTGCCGACGATTTGGCTGGAGAAGCTGCTAAAAATCTTCAAGGTACATCCTGGCAGCTTGTGAGCTCAGAACCGAGTGCTAAAGACGAAGCGAACTGTGAAAACTTGCCACCCGTCATAGACTTTTTGGATGACTCCAAAGTGGCAGGTAATTTAGGCTGCAATCTTTTCAATACAACCTACACACAAGAAGGTAAGAAATTCTCCTTCGCCCCTGCTGCCACCACGCGCAGAATGTGTTCGCCTGATGCGATGAAGCTTGAAGGTAAGCTTCTCAATATGTTGCAAGCCACGCGTTACCTGACGCAAAACGAAAAAGGTTTGATGTTCTGGGATGAAAACGGAAAACTCTTGGCTCAATATGAACCAGAAAAAGCCGGTCAATGCCAATAGTTTTTAAGAAATTTTGAAAAAGGCCTTCTGTTTTCGAAGGCCTTTTTCTTAGTGAGCGGATTCCCAGCTGTCCCCGCTGCCGACTTCCGCAATGAGAGGAACAGCTAATTGAGCAACTCCTTGCATTAATTTCGGCAAAGCCTCTTTCACTTTTTCCAACTCTTCTTGCGGCACTTCCAACACCAATTCATCGTGGACTTGTAAAACCAGCAGTGTCTTTAGTCCGTTGTCTTCAATCCAACGCTCAACGGCAATCATGGCTTTTTTAATCAAATCAGCGGCCGTTCCCTGCATCGGCGCATTAATGGCCGCCCGCTCTGCTGCTGCTCGCACCGGCGCCCTAGAGCTCGTAATGTCAGGCAACCACAGTCGTCTGCCAAAAGCCGTTTGAACAAACCCCTGCTCATGAGCCAGGGCTCGGGTTCTCTCCATGTAAGCTTTCACTCCCGGGTATCGTGCAAAATAGCGGTCAATGTAATTTCTTGCCGCCTGAGGCTCAATTCCTAAATTTTGAGCTAAACCAAAAGCGCTCATCCCGTAGATCAATCCGAAATTGATCACCTTGGCTGTACGTCTTTGATCAGGTGTGACCTTATCGAGAGTAACACCAAACACTTCGGCCGCTGTCGCACGGTGAATGTCCAATCCTTTGTGGAAAGCATCCAATAAACCCGCATCAGCCGACAAATGGGCCATGATGCGCAACTCAATCTGAGAATAGTCCGCCGAAACGATAACGCTTCCCGTTGGCGCCACAAAGGCTTCTCGGACGCGTCTGCCTTCTGTGGTTCGCACAGGAATATTTTGCAAATTGGGATCACTCGATGCCAAACGGCCTGTCACGGCAGTGGTTTGACCGAATGTGGTGTGAACCCGACCGGTTTTCGGGAAAATCATCAACGGTAATTTATCCGTGTAAGTACTCTTTAATTTGCTTAGACGACGGTATTCCAAAATGGCTTTGGGTAACGGATAGTCAAGAGCCAATTGCTGAAGGACATCTTCATTGGTACTGTAACCGCCCGTTGCTGTTTTCTTAGTCTTAGGAGGGACGGGAATCTGCAAAACTTCGAAAAGAATATGAGACAGTTGTTTGGGGCTTGCAACATTAAATTGTTGCCCAGCCATCTCCCAGCACTTTGCCTCCAGTTTCACAATCTCATCACCCAAAGCGTCGCTTTGCGCCCCTAAACGCATGGAGTCAATCAAAACGCCGTTTCTTTCCATCTCGAAAAGAACATTTTGCGTGGGCAATTCAACCGTCTCGTAAATCGATTTAAGTCCTGCGTCACCATCCACCCTTGCACGCATCAACACAAAAAGTTGAGCAATGGAACGGGCCCTTTGCGTGCAAAACTGAGCGGCGGCTTCAGTATCAATCTGTTCACACTTAAGTTGCTTAACCCCCTTACCGATTAAGTCTTCCAAAGCGGGCACATCCGTTTTGAGCCAGCGCAGCGCTAAATTGGCTAATTCATGCTTCATGTGCGCTTCAATCACGTAGCTCAACAGTGTGACATCTTCCGTATGCGTGTTAAGCGCGATCCCCATGTTGGCAAGCGCATGACGAGCGTATTTGCATTGCTGACTCACCTTGGGCTTGTCGGATGCGAACCATTGCCCCAAAATGTTGGCAACGTCTTTCGCCTCAAGCGCATCCGTTTTATTCGCAGCAAGCGAAACGTAAACATTTTCCTCACCAAACGAAAAACCGATGCCGCTTACTTTTGCATGCATACCATCAGAGGGATCACACAAAAGACTGAACGCCACCACGGCATTTGTGTTTTGCAACTGCTCGGCTAAAGCTTTGAGTTCATCGACGGAATGAATGATCTTCAGTTCAACCTCTTCACGGCTCACGGTTTTTACTTCCGGTTCAGCCGGAATACTGGAAAATAAATCCGCTGTCGTATCAACAATCACCGGTTTTGGTTTATGCGGCATTCGTTTTTCAACAGCCTTTTTACTTTGCTGCATTTCCCAACGGGCGTAAAAACCAGATAAAAATTCGGTGTCCTCGTCTTTAAAGGTCAATGAACAAACATCAGCATTTTGAACGTAATCAGATAAATCGGCATCAGTCTTAATCGTCACCAAAGCGCGAGCAGTAGGTAAGAAAGACACGCCCTCTCGAAGATACTCTCCTGCCTTGCCTTTTACTTCATCGGCTCGACGGATAATCTCATCCAATCCACCGAAATCGTTGATCCATTTAGCAGCAGTCTTTGGGCCGCACTTTGTAATACCCGGAACATTATCAATTGCATCACCCATTAAAGAGAGATAATCAATAATTCGATCAGGCGCAACACCAAACTTGTTCTTTACCCCTTCCACGTCCAAAATCTGGCGCGTCATGGTGTTGAGAATAAACACGTTGTCAGTGACTAACTGACTCATGTCTTTGTCACCTGTGGCAATGAAGACCTTGAATCCTTTCGCTTCGGCTTGTTTGGCCAAAGTACCGATAACGTCATCGGCTTCAATGCCTGGTACTTGTAAAAAAGGCCAGCCTTGCGCTTTTACCATTGAGAAAATCGGTTCAACCTGACAGGCTAAGTCATCAGGCATCGGAGGACGATTAGCTTTGTATTGGTCGTAAATTTTGTCTCTAAAGGTGCCGCCGTGTGCATCAAAAACACAGGCCGCGTAATCCGGTTTTATCATGGAGCGAATCATCTTGAGCATATTGGCAAAACCCTTGATCGCTCCTGTAGGTTCGCCCGCGCTTGTTCTCAAATCCGGCAAGCCGTGAAAAGCTCGATAAAGAAAATTAGAACCGTCAACCAATAAAACCGTTTTCATAATCGCAGAAAAAACAAGACAAATAAGTTTTGATTGTAGAGAAAGCTAAGGAATTTTCCTGGCAACTTCATACTAGTTTTTTTGTTTTAGTCACTTAGACAACAATTTAGGCAACGCCACAGAAAAAAATCACCTTTGTGATCATAACTTATGCAAGAGCTGAAATTTTTATATTGCAATAATTCTTTTGTACTTCTTCTTTCAAACTAAACAAATTAACTTCAAATTTTTTCTCCTTCGGTACAATCCAACACCTATAATCAAAGTAGAAACCGAATAAAAATAATTCGAGAGTAAGTTATGAAAAAAACACTTTTAGTCTCTGCCCTTGCCGCTTTAACACTGGGTTCTGCAGCTTTGTCTCCCGCCATCGCTGCTCCGATCAGTGCACCGCCCCAAATCAGTGAAGCCGATGCTCAAACGGCTAAAGACCAGGTGAAGGCTCCTCGCCGTGCAACAAGTTACGACAAAATTTCAGAAAAAGCGCGTCAATATGATGTCAATCCTGACTTAGCGCCAACGGATGCTGACTACGCCAAAGCTCGCAAAGACCGCGAAGAAGGTAAAGTCACTCGCCGTTCTCAGCGAACAGAAATTGAAGAAGTTCGCGATCAAAACAACCGCATCACGGAATATGTTGTGACGCCCGGCAGCACACAAATTCCATATACGGTTGAAAACCGCTCTGACCGCCCCAGTACAAACCCCGGTCACAGCAAAGACACGCTCGGAACACCTAAGTTCATCAATTTCGGGTTCTAAAGCATGCAAGGTCACATTGCGAGTTTTTCCTCGCCGATTAAGTGGCTCCGTCAGGGCCTGAGCGCCATCCGCCAGGCCCCTTTCGGTATGGTGAGTATTTGTATTTTCTACGTTTTCACCATGTCGGTTTTGGGAGCGTTGCCCATGTTTGGCCTCGTTGTCGCTGCTTTTTTTATGCCTTTCGGAACGATGCTCATCATAGAAGGGACACGAGAGGCCTACGAAGGCAGACAACCGTCGTATGGTGTTTTGGTTGAACTTTTTAAGGATCCGTTTAAACGCTCCCGACTGATGAGAGTCGGAGTGATTTATGCGGCTTTTCTGTTAGTCGCCAATTACCTCTACATTTTTATGGCTGTTGATGAGGTCAGTCAGTGGCAAGTGGTTGACGGCAGACTCAACTGGGATTCTGTTTATGCCAATTTCCCGTGGTCAGCAGCCGTTGTCACCGTTATCATCTACGCATTAGGACAGATGGCGACCTGGTTTGCGCCCACCTTGGTTACTTGGAAAAACATGGCGGTTGGGAAAGCTATTTTTTATTCCTTCTTCGGCTGCTTAAGAAATTGGCTCGCTATCGTGGTGTTGCTCATTCTCATTTTCGGCTTCACAGTGCTTTGTGCCTTAGCAGTCATTTTTATCACTGAATCTTTAGGTATCGGCGATCTTTCAATCTTTGTTCTCATGCCGATTGCATTTTTCTTGACTACCGTCGCCTATGGCACGATCTGGCCCATGTGGGTTGATATTTTTGGCGATGTTAATGCCGATTAGTCATTCTTAAGCAGAAAAAAACTCGACGAAGGACAAAAACCAACGTCGAGTTTTTTTATAGAGCACAACGATTATTTATGCTCGATATAGTGATGCCACTCACCGTTCACTTCGTCCTGCGAAAGGATTTTGTGTCCGGTCTGCGAGGCAAATTGAGCTAAGTCTGCGACACTTGCCGGATCGGTTGCCAAAACCATCAGCACCTCACCGGTTTGCATCTTGGCCAAAGCCTTTTTCGTTTTAAGCACCGGCATGGGGCACTTCGTGCCCCTTGTATCGATTTGCTCGTCAAAGTGCATAGTTACTTGCCTTGCAGAAAACCTTCAACCGAGGTTAACGCTTCATTGAGGCCTTCTGCCTTCGGAGCGCCAGCCATGGCCAAATCGGGTTTCCCACCACCTTTGCCGCCCATCTTGGAGGCAACAAATCCAGCCAATTCACCAGCTTTCACACGAGAGGTAAGCGACTTAGCCACACCGGCCACAATCTGCACCTTACCGTCGTTTACGCTCGCCAACACCACAATGGCTTCACCCAATTGATCACGCAAACCTTCTGCCATTGAGCGTAAAGCCTTGGCTTCAATGCCTTCGACCTTAGTAACAAGGAGCTTGTAGCCATTAAAGTCCTTGGCAGAAGAAACCAACGTGGTTGCCGTCATTTGGGCAATTTTTTCTTTCAGACGTGTCACTTCTTTTTCAAGGCTCTTAACCGTATCAAAAACGACGTGGGCCTTGTCAGTCACCACATCAACCGGAGACTTCAAAGCGGCGCACACTTCACGAATCGTATTTTCTTCTTTACGCGTAAAAGCCACAACGTTCATGCCGGTTGTCACCTCCACACGACGAATACCCGCAGCGATCGCCGATTCACTTAAGACCTTGAAGGAACCGATGTCGCCCGTACGGTCAACGTGCGTACCACCGCAAAGTTCACAAGAAGGACCAATCTTAACCACGCGGACAGTCGCACCATACTTTTCACCGAAAAGCATCATCGCGCCCGTCTTCTTAGCCTCTTCAATCGGCATTTCCTGAACACAGACTTCAGTATTAGCCAAGATTTCACGGTTAACGATATCTTCCACTGCGTGGATTTGATCCACAGTCATGGCTTCCGTATGAGTGAAGTCAAAACGCGTCACATCGGGACCAACCCAAGAACCGCGCTGTTGAACGTGATCACCCAATACTTCACGCAATGCGTACTGGAGCAAGTGAGCAACCGAGTGGTTGCGGCGGATGCTTGCACGACGTTCGGCGTCAATTGCAACATCAAACACGTCACCCACTTTCACATGGCCTTCTTCCACATGGGCATGATGGCCGGTTACCTTTGCCTTAATCTTTTGCGTATCAATCACACGAACAATAGTCGTGTCATTTTTCATAACACCGGTGTCACCGACTTGACCACCGCTTTCACCATAAAACGGCGTGGAATCCAAAACCACAACGCAGTCATCTCCTGCCGGTACTTCTTCAACCTGCTCGCCATCAAGGTAAAGGGCAATAACTTTAGCAGCCTTGCCTTCGGTTTCCGTATAACCGGTAAAGGCCGTATCCGGACCATTGTATTCAAGGCCTGCGGCCATCTTAAATTTAGCGCTGGCACGAGCCTTGTCGCGCTGCTCTTGCATGGCGGCGTCAAAACCATCCATGTCCACTGTCACATCACGTTCACGGCAGACGTCAGCCGTTAAATCAACCGGGAAGCCGTAGGTATCGTGAAGCTTAAAGGCGACCTGACCATCCAAAACGCCGTTCTTCGTCTCTGCAATAGCATCTTCGAGCATTTGCATGCCTTGGGAGAGCGTCTGAGCAAAACGTTCTTCTTCTTTGGCAAGAATCGTCTTAATTTTCGGATTCTTGATTTCAGGATAGGCTTCACCCATTTCTGTGACCACGGCATCCACCAATCCGGCAAAGAAGGGTTTGCGCGCACCGAGCTTATAGCCGTGACGGATAGCGCGACGGCAAATACGGCGAAGCACATAAGCGCGACCTTCGTTGCCCGGCAAAATACCATCAGCAACAGAGAACGTGCAGGCGCGAATATGGTCGGCGATCACCTTCAAAGAGGGACTTTCGGGATCCACATCGGTAGCACCGGCTTCTTCAACGGCTTTCTTTACCGCTGCCAGCAAATTCTTAAAGAGGTCAATTTCATAGTTGCTGTGAACGTGCTGCAGCACAGCAGCGATACGTTCAAGACCCATGCCTGTATCCACGGAAGGCTTCGGCAGTTTGTGCATCACACCGTTTTCGTCACGGTTAAATTGCATGAACACCAGGTTCCAAATTTCGATATAACGGTCACCGTCTTCGTCTGGACTTCCCGGAGGGCCGCCTTGAACTTCTTCACCGTGGTCGTAAAAAATTTCTGAGCAAGGACCGCAAGGACCGGTATCACCCATCATCCAGAAATTGTCCGACATGTAGCGAGCGCCCTTATTGTCATCGATACGAACGATACGTTCAGCGGGCACTCCCACTTCTTTATTCCAAATGTCATAAGCTTCGTCATCTTCAGCGTAGACCGTGACCCAGAGCTTTTCAGCCGGAAGATGAAAGTGCTGTGTCAAGAGCTCCCAAGCAAATTTGATTGCATCGTGCTTGAAGTAGTCACCGAAACTGAAGTTGCCCAACATTTCGAAGAAGGTGTGGTGACGAGCGGTATAGCCAACATTATCCAAGTCGTTGTGTTTACCGCCTGCGCGGATACACTTTTGAGCGGTCGTTGCACGGGTGTAAGGACGCTTGTCAAAGCCCAAGAACACGTCCTTAAATTGATTCATACCTGCATTGGTAAACAACAGTGTCGGGTCATTGCCCGGCACCACAGGGCTGGAATGCACAATCGTATGACCTTTGCTTTCGTAGAACTTCAAAAAGGTCTCGCGAATTTGCGAAGTTTTCATAATCAGTCTCTTTTCATAAAAAACGGTTTTCCCAAGCTTTTTTCAAATCTTAGGAGCGAATTTGTTAATTTTAGTCATTTTTACACTAGCTGGGGACAATATCACTGAATCCATGCATTCGACCAAGGCACTAACAATCTTTTTGGCAACAATTTCAAACAGTCTTTTTTATTTCAAGCCTATGATATTACTAAGGAGAGACTTAACCCAAGGAGGTCAACATGAGCGTTACTAGACGATTATTTATAGCTTCCGCTTTAGGTTTAGCTTTTCTTGGTTCCAAGGCTTTTGCCGAAGAGAAAAGTCCGCTTGGCGACTTTCTCTCCAGTGTCAAAGACAAGGCGATGAAAGACTTCATGGAACGTCACGATAGGGATGGACGTTGGGACGGAAAGTACTACTACGATCGGGAAAACAACAAACGCTACACGCGCGACGAATGGCGCAAAGAATTAGAGTGGCGCTATAAGGAAGAGAAAGCCGGACGCGATTGGCGAAAAGAGCGCTATGGGAAAGGGCCGCGCGAGATGGACGAAAACAAAAAGCGTAAGGATCGGGATGAAAAGAAACGCCCGCCCAAACCCAAGAAGGATAAGAAACCGCCTCGCCCTAAAAAGGACCATCGTCCGGACCGTCGAGAAAAAGATCGGCGTTAAGTTAATTTTTTTACAGGAGTTTATTTGATGCGAGAAGAGACACTTTTGGTCCATGCCGGTCGGCATATTTCCGATGATTACGATTTTGTTAATCCGCCGGTTATCCGAGCATCAACAGTGTTGCATAAGTCTGCCGAAGACATGATGAACCGTGCTATGCACGAACGGGACATGATTGAGGACAAAATTCCTTATGGAACATACGGCACACCGACTCACCATGCTTTCTACAAAGCGCTTTGCGCGCTTGAAGGTAAAAATGCCGCCGGGGCCTGGGCCTTCCCGTCCGGGCTTGCGGCTTGCACCATTCCTCTTCTCGCTTTTTTAAAGGCCGGCGATCATGCGCTTTTAATCGATACCATTTATGGCCCAACTCGAGAGTTTGCAGAAGAAATATTGCGTCGAATGGGGGTAGAGGTTGAATTTTTCGCGCCTTCTATCGGCGCCAACATTGTTTCACTTTTTAAGGCCAATACCACTCTTGTCATGCTGGAAACGCCGGGCTCTCATACGTTTGAAATGCCCGATGTGCCCGCCATTGCCAAAGCCTGTCAGGAAAAAGGAGTCATAAGTGTCATTGATAACACCTGGGCGACCCCTCTTTTCTTTAAACCTCTCGACGTTGGCGTTGACGTTGTGATTCATGCGGCAACCAAATACATTGGCGGTCACTCCGACCTGACAATGGGTGTTGTCATCTGCAATGCCAAAACATGGCCCCGAGCCTATCGTACTTTTGTGCAAACCGGACAATCAACCAGTTGCGATGACATTTATCTGGCTTACAGAGGGCTTCACTCCATGGCGGTTCGTGTTAAAGCGGCCGCTCAGAGCACAAAACAAATTATTGACTGGCTTTTACAAAGACCAGAGGTTGAACGTGTTTTGTGGCCTGCCCTGCCTACTGATCCATCGTACCCGATCTGGAAGCGAGACTTCAGCGGAGCAACTTCACTTTTCGGTGTTGTATTTAAGGAGCGCTACGCCAATCAACTTGCCCCTATGATCGATGCTCTCAAAATTTTTGGTCGGGGTTACTCATGGGGCGGATTTGAAAGTCTTCTGATTCAAAGCTATGGAACTCGGAACCGGACACCTATGCCATTTGAGCGAATGGTTCGGATTGCGGTCGGCCTAGAAAATCCGGTTGATCTGATTGAGGATTTAAATCAAGCTTTTAATCAACTGCCACACTAACGAAGTTGTCCAACCGCTCACCGGAAATGAGGCGTTAAACAATGGTTTTGTTTGACGCCTCTTTTAATTAATCACCGATCTTAGAATACGTTCATTTTATTTATAAATATAGTCAATTATTTCAGTTATTTAAGCTAAATATCGCTGATTGATAGCTAAAATCAACATCAAAAAAAGAGCCACATCTAATTTATTTTTGATAAAATACCGCTCGTCACGAAGTGGGATTGTTTGGCTATCTCACCTCAGCCCTGAAATCTTTGCGCCCAACCTTTCATGTTGACGCGTCTAAAAAGGATTGCGGCGAAAGCCGTAGGGGTCTCCAGAAATGGAGTGTAGAAACGACAAAGCCCAGCGGCTAACTGGGCTAAGTCTTTTAACATGAGGTAAAGTTATGCCTGACTTTAAAACCTCGTGCACGTTGATTATGACACAAATCAGTGTGTCTTTCACGGGTGATTTTAGACTTGATCTAATGCTCGTGTCAGCCATTGTTTGGGTCATGATCCGCACGAAACGTTAAAACGTTGGGGCTACTTTCTGAAAAGGGAGTAGCCCTTGTGCGTTTTTAAACATTTTTAAATTTTTTTAGCTTTGGTCAGCTTTCTTTGGTTAACTCACCTCGGCCCTGAAACCTTGCCACCGAATCTTTAAATTTCTGCGCGCAAAAAAGATTACGGCTAAAAGCCGTAGGGGCTCACGCAAGTGTTTTAGAAACGACTAAGCCAGTGCGCTAACACTGGCTAAGTCTTTTCACATGAGGTGAAGTTATGCCCGACTTTCAAACCTCGTGCTCGTTGATTATGACACAGATAAGTGTGCCTTACATGGGTAATTATAGACTTAGTCCAATGCTCGTATCAGCCATTATTTGGATAGTGATCCGCACGAAACGTCAACACGTTAGGGCTACCTTCTTAAAAGGAAATAGCCCTCGTGTATTTTAAGCGATTTTTGAATACCCGCCTGCTCGATCAGATTCGCGAAGATAACGGTCAAATTGCATGGCGACCGCTCTGACGAAAATCTTACCTTTAGGACTTACAACAATTTCTTCCGGTGTTAGTTCAACAAAGCCCACCTTTTGATAGTTTTGTAATTTCCTAAGTTCGTAGGCAAACGTTTCATCAAAATTAATCCCAAAGCGAGCTTCAATTTCTGCCTTAACGATCCTAAATTGACACATGATGGTCATAATGACGGCGTGGCGAAGCTGATCCTCATCACTTAATTTGTAACCACGGTTTGTCGCTAAACGTCCGGAACGAATGGCTTCATAATAGGCCGGCAATTCACGGGGATTACAGGCATAGCAGTGATGTACATTGCTAATAGCCGAGACACCCAAAGCCACCATGTCGCAATCGGGACGAGTTGAATAGCCTTGGAAGTTACGTTGCAACTTGCCTTGCTGCTGGGCAATGGCTAATTCATCAGTTACCTTGGCAAAGTGGTCCATCCCGATGTAACGATAGCCATTTTGCGTCAGCCGTGTGATGGCATCCATCATGATGTGAACCTTTTCAACCGTACCCGGCAAATCTGCATCTAGGATGCGACGCTGCGGCGGGAAGTGATTCGGCAGGTGTGCATAGTGATAAAGGGCTATCCGGTCAGGCGAAAGCTCCAACACTTGATCAAGCGTTTTTTCAAAACTTTTTCTCGTCTGCTTCGGCAACCCGTAAATCAAATCCATGTTGATGGAATGAAAACCCGCTTCACGCGCAGCTTGCATCGTATCGCGAGTCATCTCAAAGGGTTGAATGCGGTTGACAGCCTTTTGCACGTCCGGATTAAAATCTTGCACCCCGCAGCTCATACGGTTCAAACCTACTTTAGCGAGGGTCTGAACTTTCTCAGGCGGACAAGTCCTGGGGTCAACCTCAATAGAGAATTCCCCTCCCTCTTCCAACGGGAAACGACTGGTGATCAAATCCATCACCCGTTCAATTTCCTCATTATTGAGAAAGGTGGGCGAGCCTCCACCGAAGTGAAGTTGACTAACCGTTGTCTTGCCGCTGATTTTTCCCTTAACCAATTCAATTTCTTTGTCGAGAACATCCAAGTACTCGGCACTTTTGCTGTGGTCACGCGTCACTTGCTTATTGCATCCGCAATAAAAGCAAATGTCATTGCAAAATGGAATGTGCACGTACAAGGAGAGCGGTTTATCCGCCTCACGATTAGCGAGAGCTTCCTCGTAATCGTCCGTTGTAAAGTTTTTATTAAAGCGGTCTGCGGTCGGGTAAGACGTGTAGCGAGGAGCCGGAACATCAAACTTTTGCAACAACTCAATGGATGGCAATTCCACGCCGGTTAAATTCGGATCAGTCAACATGGGATAACACCTAAAGTTCACCAATTTGATTTAAGTTAAAGTTCTGTTATCATTTCACAATCTGATTTTGACGAAAGTCAAAAGTAAAAATGACAGCAGTGACATTGCTGACATTGTGCACAGGAATTATTACCGCAAGCTGAAAGCGGCCGTCCAATTGTCCAGTCACTGTCTGCGGGTGTTAAAACATTTTTGATTGGCATTTCATGTCGACTTTGTCTCCGAATCTTTCATCCGTGCCCTCTCTCAGGGTCAATTGTTCTCACTGTAATCTTCGGGAACATTGTGTTCCTCTCGGATTGTCGTTACGTGACATTGACCGCTTGGAAGATCTGATCGCATCTCGTAAGCGCATTCATAGAGGTGAGCCGCTGTTTCGGGCCGGTGACCGTTTTGAAGCTATTTACGCTATCCGTCTGGGCTTTTTAAAAAGTTCTGTAATGAGTAGCGACGGCCGAGAACAAGTGACCAACTTCCACATGTCCGGAGAATTGATCGGTTTAGACGGCATCGCCAATGAAGTGCATTCGTGCGATGTCATCGCTCTGGAAGATACCGAAGTCTGTGTCATCCCATACGAAAGAATTCTTGCTGCCTGCAGCGAAATTGAAGATTACAATCTGCACTTTCAAAAAGTGCTTTCCCGTGAAATCGTTCGTCAACACGGCCTTATGCTCCTTTTGGGATCCATGCACGCCGAAGAACGACTCGCGGCATTTCTTTTAAACCTCTCTCAACGTTTTGAATCCCGCGGCTACTCCCGAACGGAATTTGTGCTCCGTATGACCCGTGCCGAAATCGGCTCTTATCTCGGACTCAAATTGGAAACGGTAAGCCGTGTTTTGTCACGCTTCTCGCACGATAAACTCATTGAAGTGAACCAAAAACACGTCCACATCATTGACGCCGACGGGTTGCGCGCCATCGTTTCGGGACAAAATCCCGAACCGACAGAAGAAGAGTAAGAGGTTTTCTTTGATCGCTTTCAAACACCTGGCCGTCATCATAGCGGGGCTCGGATGGTCTCTGAGCGCCGCGGCTTCCGATTTTGTGGACTTGCTGGGTGACATCACTATTGAAAACGACGAATTCGTTCGTTCTGTTGAACTTCGTGAGGCTCAACGCACACGAATCAATCCCGATGACACTATCTGGGTAACCATTCGCCGCGGCTTTGGTTTATCGGACTTACCCGAAGCGGTAGTCGATAAGGAGCTGGAACGCTACACTAAAGCGCTCCCCTATACCGAGCAAATGGCTTTCCGCGCTCGGATGTATTTGTATTTTATTGTCTCGGAAACTCAGAAAAGAGCGATGCCGACAGAGTTGGCTCTTTTGCCCTTTGTAGAAAGTGCATTTCAGCCCGAGGCGCTTTCACGTTCCAAAGCGGCAGGACTTTGGCAGTTTCTCCCTTCTACAGGCGATATCTTTGATTTAAGACAGTCAAGCTGGCGAGATGACAGACTTGATGTTGTTGAAAGTACGCGTGCAGCACTTGACTACTTACAATACCTTCACAATCAATTTGAAGATTGGCACTTGGCCCTCGCCGCTTACAATTGTGGCGAAGGTTATATCCGCCGAGCGGTTGCCGCCAACAAAGCCAAGGGCAAACCCACCGATTTTATGAGTTTGCCTCTTCCGGCAGAAACTTCTCGCTACGTGCCCAAACTCCTGGCCATTAAGAAACTCATCCAAGAACCCGAGCGGTATGGATTAAAGTTACCCGCCATTGCCAACGAACCGTACTTTGTGCGTGTCAATAAAAACCGGGATCTTGATTTGGAAACGGCCGCTCAATTGGCCGAAACCGATTTGCAGGAATTCAGACTTCTGAATCCGAGTTTTAACCGACCAGTGGTTGTCGCCGCGCATCAAGGCTCTATTTTGATTCCGGCTGCCAAAGCTGACGCCTTTGTTTCCAACCTGATTAATTGGCAGGCAACCGGCAAACCGCTTTCCAATTGGTCCACGCATACGGTAAAAAAAGGCGAGACACTGAAAGCCATAGCCAAACGTTACGGCATGACTGAAGATGAAGTGCGCGCAGCCAATAAGATCCCGAAAAATCGTCGTGTTCAGATCGGCAGCACCATTCTTGTTAAAGATGCTCATGCCAGTCAGGACATTCAGGTCGCAGAAGCCGACTCCGCCATGCGCCTTGTTCCACTGCCCACCACTCGACGCATTACGTATCGAGTACGAAGCGGAGATACCTTATCGGGCATTGCCTCGCGCTTTGGTGTTAAGGCTGCGGACATTCGCAAACAAAACCGACTCAAAAGCAACACAATCAAGGTGGGCCAAAGATTGCGCCTGACCGTTCGTGAAGTACAGCGTGCCGGTCTTCGGAAGACGGCCTATCGCGTCAAGCGCGGCGATACGCTCTACACGATCGCCCAACGCCATCGTACAAGCGTAAGCGCCATCATGGACGAAAATCGTCTTCAAACCAAAAACCTCAAATCCGGTCAGCGTTTAGTCATTCCTCATTAATGCTAAACCTCGGCCTCTAACTTCAAAGTTTTTAGCGCTTTAGCTAAAATCCAATCCGTTATCCATTGTTAAAAAAGTGAGGATCAAATGGGTTTTCTTCAAGGTAAAAAGATTCTGATCACGGGTATTGTTTCCAACCGTTCTATTGCCTACGGCATTGCCAAGTGCTGCCACCGTGAAGGCGCGGAACTCGCTTTCTCGTACGCCAACGAACGCTTCAAAGATCGCGTAGCCGGTTTTGCCGCCGATTTCGGCAGTGACTTTGTACTGCAAATGGACGTCTCCAGTGACGAACAAATCGATAACGCTTTCGCACAAATTAAAGAACGTTGGGGCGCCTTGGACGGTCTGGTTCACTCAATCGGCTTTGCCCCGCGTGAAGCCATTGCCGGTGACTTCCTTGAAGGCTGCACGCGCGATGCCTTTAAAACAGCCATGGATATTTCCGCTTACTCGTTCCCGGCTATCGCCCGCGCCGCTTTACCCTTAATGCAAGGCCGCGCCGGCTCCCTTTTGACCCTCACATACTTGGGCGGCGAACGGGTGGTTCCCAACTACAACACGATGGGCCTTTGCAAAGCTGCGCTTGAAGCAAGCACTCGCTACATTGCCAGCTGTGTGGGTCCCAAGGGTATCAGAGCCAACGCCATTTCTGCCGGCCCGATTAAGACTTTAGCGGCTTCGGGTATCCAAGGCTTTTCTAAGATGCTTCATCACATGGAAGCCAATGCTCCTCTTCGTCGCACGGTAACGACTGAAGAAGTGGGCAATGTCGCTGCCTTCTTACTTTCTGATTTGGCAAGCGCCGTAACGGGTGAAGTTGTCCACGTTGACGGCGGTTTCCACAGCGTTGCAATTGGCGCAGAAGCCGAAGAAGAATAATCTGTTTGTTTAAAAGGTCGGACCGAAAGTGTCAAATCCTTTCGGTCTGTCACTTTAAAGGCCCTGAAAAGTGAAATCGTTTAAGACCGCTGCCGTCTTTGCCAAGCGAACGGAACCGATGGGGGAGGCGTTAAAAAAGCTTCTTGCCATTTTGCGTACAGAAAACGTCCAATACTTGCTTGAAGAAAGTACTGCCGAGCACCTCCCCGGAGCTCAAGGCGTCAGTCTTGAGGAATTAGGGGCCAGGGCTGATGTAATTATCATGTTGGGCGGAGACGGAACAACACTCGGCATTGCCCGTCGCATGGCTCGATTCAAACTCCCCATCATTGCCATTAATGCCGGCCGTCTTGGTTTCATCACCGATTTTTCCCTCGGGGAAATGGATAAGGATTTGCCACCTCTGCTTCGGGGTGAATATGAGGTCGATACTCGCTCAATGCTTCATATCCGTGTCTATCGGAAGGGCAAAATTGTCTTTAACGCCACGGCGGTAAACGATGCAGGTATCACCCACGGTCGAGCGGGCTCCATGGTGGAATTCAATGTCTGGGTTGATGGCCATCCCATGGCTACTCAACGGGCTGACGGCATCATCGTTGCCTCTGCCACAGGTTCTACTGCCTACGCAATGGCTGCCGGCGGCCCAATTCTTCATCCGGCCTTAAACGCCATGGTTCTCGTGCCGGTCGCCCCTCACGCTCTAACCAACCGACCGATTGTCCTTCCCGGTTCAAGTACCGTAGATATCAGCCTGATTGAGGCAAGGGAAGCATCGGCTTATTGCGATATGCAAGATTTTTTCCCGATGGAAAAGGGAGATGTTCTCCGAGTCAGAACTTTGCCTGAAAGTTTCACTATTTTGCATCCGATCGGACATAACCATTACGACACACTGCGTCGAAAACTGTATTGGAATCTGATGCCTTCGGCCAACGCATCGCTGCCCATCAAGGATTAGCCTTATCATGCTTTTGCACCTTTCACTTAAAGACTTTGTCATCGTCAAAGAGCTCTCTTTGGATTTATCGACTGGGCTGACGGTTCTCACCGGTGAAACAGGTGCCGGCAAATCTATATTGATTGATGCTTTACAACTGATTTTAGGGGGTAGGGCCGATAGCGGTGTTATCCGTGAAGGAGCAAAACAAACCGACCTTACGGCCATTTTTGAAGTCAATGATGAGGTATTTGCCCTCCTTCGTAATTCCGCACTGACGACAGAAGATGATCTGTTGGAAAAAACCGCCATTATTCGACGTGTCATTGACCGCAACGGCCGCTCTCGCTCTTGGATAAACGGCGTGGCTGTCACAGCCTCTCAAGTCAAGGAGATCGCCTCCCAACTTCTTGATATTCACGGGCAAAACGCCCAACAGTCGTTATTGAAAACCTCGGGACAATTGGCTTTACTGGATGCCTATGGTGGCTATGGGAAAGAACTTGCCGAAACAAAGGATGCTTTTGCCACCTGGCAAGACGCCCAAAAACGACTGTCTCAAGCTAAAGAAAATGCTAAAAGGTTATCTGACGAAGCCGACCGTTTAGCATGGATGCATGAGGAACTTTCTCAAATCAATCCTCAAAAAGGCGAATGGGAAGAACTTAATGCCGAGCATAAACGCTTGGGTAATGCGCATGACATCTTAGAAGCGCTCGATGCTGCAAAAACTGAATTGTCTGAAAATGATGAAAGTGCTCTTTCGCTTTTAGGGCAACATACCGAACAGCTTCAATCACTTTCTCAATACGATGAGAAGTTAGGCGAAATTGCCAATCAATTGTCTGAAGCTCAGGCCATTTTAGAAGATGCGGTTCGTGAACTTGAACGCTATTCAGATCGCACGGATTTGGATGAGAGCCGTTTTGAAGAAGTTGATGAGCGAGTCTCCCTTTACTTTAATGCGGCTCGGAAATTCCATACCCTGCCGGAAGCCCTTTTTGAAAAATACGAAGAAACAGGCCAAAAGCTTAAAGCCCTGCAGCAAAATCTTGACTTAGAAGCGTTAGAGAAAGAAGAGGAAAAGGCACGCCAGAGCTTCATGCAAGTAGCCAAAGAACTTTCCAAGAAGCGACGTCAAGCCGCGAAGACGCTTTCAGTGGCTGTAACGGATGCCATGCAAATGCTCTCGATGACAGGCGGCCGATTTGAAGCCTCTCTTAATGAATGCGAACCTTATTCGCTTGGCGTTGAAAAGTGTGAATTCTTGGTTGCCGGTCACACGGGTGTGGCCGCTCGAGCCCTTTCCAAAGTCGCTTCCGGCGGTGAGTTATCCCGTATCAGTCTGGCCATCTCAGTGATCACATCAAAATCCACCCCTGTGGATACTTTGATTTTTGACGAAGTTGATGCCGGCATCGGCGGTGCGGTTGCTGACGTGGTTGGAAAACTTCTTAAAAAGCTCTCTTTTGAGCGTCAAGTGATGTGCGTCACCCATTTACCGCAAGTGGCCTGTTACGGAAAAAATCACTTAAAGGTACAGAAGTCTCAGGAAGATGACACAACGGTGAGCCGTTTGCGTGAATTAAACGATGATCAACGAGTTGAAGAACTGGCTCGTATGTTAGCCGGGGCCGATATTACTGAAAAGGCTCGAGCTAATGCTCGGGAACTTATAGAAAACGCCCGAGCCTACAAAGGCTAAGGCGTTTGATGAAAAAACAGGAAAGCGCTGTCTATTTGGCAGCGTTTTTTTCTTGACATTCCTTACAAATGCCATAAAGACAGAGCGTGTGGTGATCAAGCGTGTAGCCGAATCGGGAGGCAATTTCTTGTTGCCGTCTTTCGATTTCCACGTCCACAAATTCCTCAATTTTGCCGCATTGCAGACAAACCAAATGATCATGATGCTCGGGCTCTCCGAGTTCGTAAGAGGCGCTTTCTGTATCAAAGTGATGACGCCTTAGAAGACCGGCGACTTCAAATTGGGTCAATACACGATAGACCGTGGCCAAACCCACATCTTCACCTTCCTCTTTGAGTTGAGAGAAAACCTCATCGGCTGTTAAGTGACGCTTTTCTGTAAGCGCCGCTTTTTGAAACAACGCCAAAATACGAAGACGCGGAGCTGTCGCTTTTAAACCCAAACTTTTTAAATCACTCGGATCGTATCTCAATTGATCAACCTCTATAAGCAGGTAAGAATATTTGGCACACCCAAGGCCAGCGATTTTTTAATCATAACACGGCGATTTTGGCCAGTGAATGTTGAATTCACTCAGAATGTCAAAAAAATCACTATTCCTTAAGCGCAACTGCGCGCATTAGTTTATCATTCAGGGATCAGAGACTAACGCACTGAAACGACGTGTCACCTATGTACAAGAAATGTTTGCTGACGGGCGCCATGGCGGCTACGCTCGCGTTGAGTGGTTGCGCCCAAGTGGAATCAAAGTGGGATGCTTTCAATGAATGGTTCCAACCTACCGAAGCCCTCACGTCCGTAATCAAACCCTATCGTCCGGATACCCATCAAGGCAATTTGGTCACCAAGGAAATGGTCGATCAGCTCCACCTCGGCATGACGCAATTGCAAGTCCAATTCCTTTTAGGGGTTCCGCTCTTAAGAGACATGTTCCACCAAAACCGTTGGGATTATCTCTATTACATCAATCCCCGTTTTGGCGATCCTGAAATGCGCCGCTTGACGGTGTATTTCGATGATACGGGGCGTCTTACCCGTTATGAATTCACCCCGATGCCTGATGAAACCCAAGCCGACCAAATGATTTTGGGCGATAAGGAAGTCTTCAAGGCTGACAATTCTGATTTAACAGTCGTCGACCAGGCTCAAAAAGCCCAGGAAGATGTGGAGCAAAATGCTCTTTAAATAAAAAAAGCTAAAGGACAACAAAAAAATGCAAGAAAAGCTTGAACTCTTAGCCGATCGCGTTCGTGCCCTTATTCAGGAAGTCAATGACTTGCGCGAACAAAACGCCCAACTGCAGGCTCTTTTAACTCAAAAAGAAAATGAAGCCGGTTTGACTAAGGCTGAAACTCAAGAAGCTATCGAACGTTTGGACGCTTTGATTCGCTCTATTGAGAAGGCCCAACAAACGGTACCTGAAGACCAACCGATGAATTTCTAATTGAGTTCAGAAAACCATGACTGCGCGTAAAACCTTAACCTTGACCATCATGGGACGTGATTATCGTCTTGCGGTGGCTCCCGATGAGGAAGCAAATTTGCGCGCCTGCGCCGAGCTTGTGCAAAGCAAAATGCAAGAAATTCACCAACCGGGTAAGGTTTTTTCGCCTGATTCGGTTGCAGTGCTCGCCGCGCTGCGCATCGCTTATGAAAATCTGATTCAACGTCAGGCGGTCGAAGAAATGAATAAGGCCGTTGAAGATATGAATCGTTCCAAGGGACAAATTGATTCCTTGATTGCCCTGTGTGATAACACGCTGGCAGATAAGGCTTCCGACAACGGCGCCCAATAATGAATTTGTGATGACTCACTCCAAGCGCCGCCCATATATGCGGCGCTTTTTTCTAAGATTTCACCATGACTGAAAACTTTCGCCCTTTGACCGATGAAGACATCAACCAACTCGATGACCTTTTAGCAACAAGCCGTTGCGGAGAGGATACGTTTGATGTCAGCATGCTTGACGGCTTTTTATCTGCCATTGCCCTTTTGAACCCACCGCTCAAGGAAGACTCCGAGTGGTATCCGTACATTTTCAATGAAGAAGGGAGCGCTTGCGAAATCGATGAGCCGGAAACCGTTAAACGTTTGATCACTCAACGTTTACAGGAAATCCGTGCTTTCCAGGCTCAAAGACAGTTTTACAACCCCATCATTTTCCCGCTTGAAGATGAGGACGGCAAGCAAGTCACCGGTCACGACGGATTAGCTGCTCTTGAACCGTGGGCAATGGGTTTTTACAACGCGCTTGCCCAATATAGCGACCGCGTGGATGTGACTGAAGCCATCGAAGCCCAGTTATGCCGGATTCATCGCTTTTTAGAGCTCGATGAGGAGGATCCCGATTATCAGCAAAACCTGGCAATCCGTCAGGCGGTGGAAAAGGAACACCCCGTCCACACTCTGGAAGAAGGGATGCTTGAGATGATGCAGGGTGTCATTGAAATTGCCAAACTCAACTTGCCCAACAAACCGATCTGCCGCGCAACGCCTAAAGTCGGACGAAATGATCCCTGCCCCTGCGGATCAGGGAAAAAGTATAAAAACTGCTGCGGTAAAAACGCTTAACGAATTTTTTTGTTGAACCACTGGCGCTTTAGATATCTCTGAGGCGCCAGCGTTTTTATGAGAGCGGGATCAGCCGGCAGCGGCGCTCCCGTCATCATAGAAGTCAACATCTCAGCGCAAAGCGCTGACATCGATAGTCCTCTGGATCCCAAACCGGCTAAAACCCACAAGCCTTTGTTTTCCCAACATTTGGAATCTTGCGGAATATGTTCTGAAGCGTTCCAAACCGACAGCCAACGGGACTCATCTACAGAAGCCCCGACAACGGGAACTCGACCGGGACCGGCTGCCCGTACTCCGCAATAGGCTCCGGTTACAACCACAGGCAAATGATCTACCAGTAAAGTATCCAATTTTTCGAGATTGGTTAAGTGCGCTTTCTGCTCTGTCCATGGACCCGTTCTAGGCAATTCATAGGTAGCCCCTACTCCACAGTATCCATCCTCCATGTGAGCGATGTAGCCTTCACCACTTACAGGGCACTTCAGATCCCCAAAGTCCGTGTCGCGTAGTAAAGTGATGCGGCCCGGCAGCAAGTCAAGTCCCAGATGGGGTTCTTTTAACAGATCGGAACTGGCGGTTGCGGCGCAAACAACCACATTGTCCGCTTCATCGATAACCTCGCCAAATTCACCGATGAGCTGCCACTTTTCGCCCTTTTTGTCTATTGAACGCACAGTGGTATTGCCTCGATAGGGAACTGCACTTGCAGCAATCAACGCTCTGCAAAATGCACCGGCTCGGGCCATCCCGGCCATGGGGAAATACCATCCACCTCTTTTTAACTCCAGGCCAACGATCTGACTGGCCTCTTGCCGATTAAGTAACAAACCATAATTTTCAGGAATTTTAAAAGGCTTATTGTCGGCAACCGCTTTCAACCAATCTTCATAGATCGTATCCTTATGCGCCATTTGAAGGCATCCAAGCTCTTTAAAAAGGCATTCCCCTGTTTGAACTTCTAATTGACGTAAGCGAGAACGTGTCATGAAAAAACCTTCTCGCGACAATTTGGATAAGGGACTGTCGTCACGGGTAAAGTGCGGATGCAAGATTCCCCATGGCAGAGCACTGGCTGCCGCTCCAGGGACCGCAGCCTCATCAACGACTCGAACATTAATACCTTGAAGCGTGAGACTATAAGCTAAATTGGCTCCGGCAAGACCGGCTCCGACAACGATGACTTCATTAATGGGTCGCAAAATATGCTTTGTCCGCTTCGCTTTCATCACGCCAAAAAGCCGTTCACGCTTTTTGCCAAAACCCTTTTTCTTTTCCAGTGCAAAGCCCGCGTCGGTAAGAGCCCTTCTCACATCCCCTTTTGTACACCACGTTGTTACCGTTGCGCCTTCTTTGGCGTAGCGCGATAAATCCCGTAAAAGTTCAGAATTCCACATTCGCCAATTTTTATCAGGACTGAAACCGTCTAAAAACAAAGCGTCATAACTAAGCGACAATTTTTTAGCTAGCTCCATGCTGTCGCCAAAAACCAAAATGAGCCGTACACGTCCCTCATCAAAAGACAGCGTGTGGTAACCGGGAAGACAAGGCGGCCATTGTTTAGCAAGCTCTTTAGCTTCTTCGCTCACTTCTGGCGCTGAGAGTGATTGAATTTCTTGATCAGTGACCGGAAAGCACTCAAGAGAGACGTAATTTAAACGTTTGCTGCGATGGGGATCATTTCTCCAGGCTTTTAATGTCGCTAAAAAGTTGGTTCCTAACCCAAAGCCATTTTCCAAAATAGTAAAACTTTCCTTATCGGCCCAACGGTTAGGAATATCACCTTCGGACAAAAACACGTGGCAAGCCTGACCATAAGCACCACTTCGAGTGGCATAAATGTCTTCAAATTCCGGTGAATAAGCCTTACCGTCTTCAAGCTCCACCCGAGCAGGTCTGACTTTTAGGGTTGCATTTGCACGGTTGAATAGCATTTATAAATTTCTCATTATCACTACGGTTCAGAGTTTAACAAACGCGAAACTATACGATGATCCATTGATGGTCATTAAATCCAATTAACTTAAGGCGAAACATTCTCGACAAGATGGATTTTCTGAATTCCAACATTCGCAATTGTGAAATTTCTATAGGCTGAATATATCGGAATTGTGAAAAATATGCCCATTTAATATGGCGCATTTGTGAAATTTATACGATAAAATACTATCGGAATTGTGATTCATGGGATAGATAGTATGTTTGAACGGAAAATTTTTCAAGAAATGCTCCAATGGAAGCAAAATTACGCGCCAAACTACGCCTTATTCTTAAAAGGGGCTCGACGCGTCGGCAAAACAACACTGGCAGAAAAATTAGGAAAAGAAGCTTACCGTTCTTACATTCTTATTCGCTTCGATCAGGTCGATGACACAATTAAGGATCTATTCATCAATAGCCTAAGAGACCTGGATACTTTATTTGCCACTTTGCAATTCGTCTATAACACACCTCTTTACCCGAGAGAATCATTAATTATTTTTGACGAAATTCAACTCTTTCCCCCTGCCAGACAAGCTCTTAAAACATTGCTTGAAGATGGGAGGTACGACTATCTTGAAACTGGCTCATTAGCCGGTATCACAAAAAAGAGCAAAGACATCCTCATTCCATCAGAAGAGTATGCATTGGATGTTTTACCCATGGATTTTGAAGAATTCACTTGGGCCATGAACTACGATATGGTGATGCCAATCATTCGCAAACATTACCAATCTAAAAAACCACTCGGAGCTCTTCACCAAGGTCTCATGAAGGCCTTTCGAGAATATATTTTGATCGGTGGGATGCCTCAAGCCATCACCGCCTTTTCAAAAGGGAAAGACTTCGGTCAGGCTGATTTTGCCAAGCAACAGATTATCAATCTGTATAAAAACGACATGGAGTTTCAGCAAGAAGAAAATTCAAACTATGTCAGTAATTTCTTCGACCGAATTCCGTCCGAACTCTCCAAACATGACAAACGTTATATCCTGAGTCACGTTGATCCTAATGCCAGAATTCGAGATTACAAAGGTCCTATTAAATGGCTTGATGAAGCGATGATCATCAATATTGCCAACAATGTGGACGACCCCAGCGTAGTCTTCAATCTCGGCATCATTGATCCTTCCTTCAAATGCTACTTAATGGACACTGGACTGTTGGTCTCACTCGCTTTTCGTGATAGACCGTATTTGGAAAATGATCTCTACAAAGCCATATTGCTTGATCGCCTACAAGTTAATGAAGGAATGATTATTGAAAATGCCGTTGCTCAGTGCTTACGAGCAAATGGGCATAAAGCCTTTTTCTACATTGAGAGAAGCGTGCAAAGCAAAAAGATTTCTATGGAAATTGATTTTCTCATCAGACAAGGGAAAAAAGTGATCCCTTTAGAGGTGAAGTCCGGTCAGTCAAACAGTATTCGTTCCTTGACGCGCTTTAAAGAAAAATTCGGTAAGCGCATTGGTGAGGCAGTTGTCTTACATCACGGCGAAATTAAAAATCAGGATGGTATTTGGTTCTTGCCGTATTACATGGCAACAGTACTCTAAGAGCATCACTCAAGGTTGCTAATTCTTGCGCCAAGTAAAAAAAAGACAGTACTTGCTATAAAACAAGTACCGTCTTCTAACAACTAAAACCAATTAGTGCTTCAAAGGTTTAAAGCGCAAACGGTGAGGTCTTGCCGCTTCTTCACCAAGACGCTTACGTTTGTCCGCTTCGTATTCTGTGTAATTCCCGTCAAAGAACACCACTTTGGAATCACCTTCAAATGCCAAGATGTGCGTAGCGATACGGTCTAAGAACCAACGATCGTGGGACGTCACCATGGCGCAGCCGGCAAATTCCAAGAGTGCATCTTCTAAGGCTCGAAGTGTTTCAACATCTAGGTCATTTGACGGTTCGTCAAGAAGCAATACGTTGCCGCCAGCCAACAGAGTCTTTGCCAAATGCAGACGACCACGTTCGCCGCCAGAAAGCGCACCGACCAATTTCTGCTGATCGCCGCCTTTAAAATTAAAGCGTCCGAGGTAAGCACGCGAAGGCATCTGGAATTTACCGACTTGAAGGATATCCTGACCGTCACTTACCGCTTCCCAAGCAGTCTTGTCATTGGGAAGAGAGTCGCGCATTTGATCCACGGCACTGATTTTGACCGTTTGACCGATTTCAATCTCACCGCTATCGGGCTTTTCTTTACCCAGAATCATCTTAAAAAGGGTGGACTTACCGGCACCGTTCGGACCGATCACGCCCACAATTGCTCCGGGCGGGATCTTAAAGCTCAGGTCATCAATCAAGAGTCGATCACCAAAACCTTTGCTCACGTGTTTAAATTCAATGACGTTGTTGCCCAAGCGCTCGGCCACCGGAATAAAGATTTCATTGGTTTCATTGCGTGCTTGGTATTCGTAGCTCGACATTTCTTCAAAACGAGCCAAACGGGCTTTACTCTTAGCCTGACGGCCCTTGGCGTTTTGACGCACCCATTCCAATTCGTGCTTAATCGCCTTCATGCGCGCGTCTTCCTGACGCTTTTCAATTTCAAGACGCTTTTCTTTTTGGTCTAGCCAAGAAGAATAATTGCCTTTCCAAGGAATACCTTCACCACGGTCTAATTCCAAAATCCATTCAGCGGCGTTATCCAAGAAGTAACGATCGTGCGTAACCGCCACAACCGTTCCGGGGAAGCGATGAAGGAACTGTTCAAGCCACTCCACGCTTTCAGCATCCAAGTGGTTGGTCGGTTCATCCAGTAACAGCATGTCAGGCTGAGAAAGAAGCAGGCGGCAGAGCGCCACACGACGTTTCTCACCACCCGAGAGGTGTTCAATCTTGGCATCCCAAGGCGGCAAGCGCAAAGCATCCGCCGCAATTTCCATTTGCGTCTCGGCATTGGTTCCGGCAGCGTTGATGATTGCTTCAAGCTTAGCTTGTTCGGCGGCAAGCGCATCAAAATCAGCGTCAGGATCGGCATAGGCCGCATACACTTCATCCAATCGCTTTTGTGCGTTAAGCACTTCGCTCAAACCCTCTTCGACAGCCTCACGAACAGTGTGATTAGGATCTAATTGGGGTTCCTGCGGCAAGTAACCGATTTTGATACCAGGCATCGGCAGGGCTTCACCTTCAATGTCCGTATCGACACCGGCCATAATTTTCAAAAGCGTTGATTTTCCAGCGCCATTTAAACCCAAAACACCGATCTTTGCTCCCGGGAAAAAGGACAGGGAGATGTCTTTCAAAATCTGCCGCTTCGGCGGAACAATCTTTCCGACGCGGTTCATCGTAAATACGTACTGTGCCATAACGGTACCGATACCTATAAGAAAAGTTGAAAATAGGCAGCCCCTTAGAGGTTGCCTACCAAAAAATTAATATTTGCGCTTTTTTCTCGCGCGACGGCGTTTTCTCTTGCCAAAGTAGCCCTCAAACACCCATTTGCGTCGCCAGTAAAGCGCTTCCTCATAGAGTGCTTGGCGCTCCTCACCCATGGTTTGCGGCTGCCACTCTTTCCACTTCTTGTACACGCCACTCATATCAACCAATTCGATAATGCGGCGCAAGGAGGCGGGCATCCAACCGGTGGTCAGCGACGCCTGAAAATCGATTAGCAATGGCTTACCCTCAGGCGAAACAAGCCAATTGCCTGTGCCTCGGGTATCCAAATGCACCACGCCTCGATCATGAACACCCTGCAAAAGCGTTTCCATCTCTTCTAAAAATTGAGTGGAAATTTCCGCAGGATCTTTTTTGCCCAAAGGCGTACCCGGCAAAAAGGCGATGGCAATGGCATGGCGGTCAATTACAAAAGAGTCACTGGCAACGCCGGCCACTCCGGTTAACTTCTGAAGGATCTTGAACTCATGGCCCAAAAGAAACGGAGCCAAAAACGTCCTCACCCACCAGTTGCGGGGAGAGAAATCTTTAACTGTCCACTCACGCCCCTGCCAGGTCACACAAGTCACACGTGCGTTGGCTGCACGACCATCCCGCAATAGGCGTGACGGTAGCTCTGCCATTTGCGCACGAGTAAATCCTTCAATTGTCATGAGCTTTATCCAAGTTATTAAGGCATTTGAATTTTGCTTGCCGCCGCTGCGAAACCGGCATCGCCCGGTGTCACGATCTTGCTGGCGGCTTCACGGCGCATTTCTTCCAGTTTAGCAATAGTTTCTTGAACACCGGCCTTGGCTGCTTCGCCATAACCTTTGACAGCTTCTTCGAGTGTGGCGGCCTTGATTTGGAACGAAATCGGCAAAGGTCCCATTTGAGTCATGATCTGTGTTTCACCCATGTAGACAACATCACGAGCAAAGTCACGGGTTCCGTCAACGGTCACCGGCGTTAACACACGGATCGTACCGATCTTACGGTCGGTAATGATTTCTTCACGCACCAAGGCGCTCACATCCATTTGAACATTCATTTGGTCGAGATCGGCCATTTTTTAATCCTTAAAAAACAAACCCCGTGCTGCCCGTCAAACACAGGCAACGCACGAGGTTATTTCAGCTGAAATAACGGTACCTAATTGTACCGATTTTGTCTGAATAATCTTAACGATAGACCATCACCGGCACTTTGGAGTGCGTGAGCACTTTCTGGGTTTCGCTGCCCAACAGCACCGCTGCCAAACCCTTACGACCGTGGCTGGCCATAAAGATCAAATCGCAGTCAAGCTCATCGCACACTTCCATAATGGCTTCCGAGGGCGAAAAACTCTTTTTAGAACAGATGGTCGCCTTCACACCGACTTTATCAAAATAAGCGCGAGCCTTCTCGAGACGTTCCTTTGCCTGATCCTTAACGCGTTGATCGTACTGTTCAATGCTTTCAGGACGATATTCGCTTAAATTCGTATAGGAGTATGGCTCAATCACCGTCAACACATACACTTCTGCGCCAAGGTTTTTCGCAAACGATGCGGCTCCTGCCACAGCCATATAGGACAGCTCACTGCCGTCAATCGGAACAAGAATTTTCTTATACATACACTCTCCAGGTACATCTACGCGTACTCTTTTCATTTTTAGTGTAGGCGTTTTTTCATCAAAATAGTTTGCGCTTTGTCAGTTACCGAAAGATTGAATAACCGTTCAGTCCGATTTTCTAAGTTATTGCTTGTACTCATGCAGCAATTGCTCAATACAAGCTTGAGTCAATCTCATGGCAAAGGTGGCTGTCACAGCCATAAAAACACCGAATCCTTCGCCACCGTCTTGACTGCCTCGGACAGATTCATCACTATAGACGGCTCCGATGCCAAAAGCCTTCGGTTTTTCGCCTGACTTTACTTTCGGGAATCCATACTCTTTTCTAAGCCTAGTGCGCATAGAAGCAATAAGCGAGTCGCCTTTTGCATAAGCAATGTCGGCAAAACTAACCCGCGAGGCATCGACTTTGCCACCCGCTCCGCCGCTAGTGAGCACAATACGTGCTTTTTGAGAAGCTTTTGCCACCAAAAAAGTTTTAGCTGACAGGGAATCAATGCAATCAATAATCGCATCACAGGCGGGAATCAGTTCATCAAAATTGTCCTCACCAACAAAGCGGTCAACGATATCGATACGTGCTTCCGAATTAATCGCCTGAAGTCTTCGGGCAAGCACCTCAACTTTTTTTTGACCGTAAGTTCCGTTAAGCGCCGGAAGCTGGCGATTGGTGTTGCTCTCTTCGACAGTATCGCCATCGATTAATGTGATGTGACCGACAGCTGTTCGGGCAAGAGCCTCTGCCACCCAACTGCCGACACCGCCCACGCCAACCACTACCACATGGGAGTGATTGAGAATTTCAAAAGCCTTCGGGCCAAAAAGACGACTTATGCCGCCAAAACGTCGTTTATCACTAGTATTCATGGTCTGAGATTGATAAAAAGCACAATATGGGCTCACGGGGCTAGCGCTTAACCCCAAATGGCGCTAAAGTGATTGTAAGGAGATTGAAGATAAATTTCGTTCTCCGGTTCAACTTGCTCGCGAGCCCTGTGGGGCTTGGGCTTGAGGGTTCGGTGCGCTGTATCTCTTCGCACGCAACCGAACGGCTGTTTTTCCATTCTTATAAAAGGATGTTTTATGAAAATCCTTATTCCCGTAGATGGCAGTGTTTATAGTGACAACGCGGTGGCATTCGTTGCCAGCCGTACGACGTTGATCGGCCATGAACCGCATATTGTTTTGTTGAATGTGCAGGCTCCCCTGCCCGCCCGTGCGAGCCGACTCGTGAGCCGTGAAGCACTTGATGACTATTACAAGGACGAAAGCGAAAAAGCCTTTAAGCCCGCCCGCAAGATTTTGAAGAAAGCCAAGATGGCTGCCGAAGAAATCGCCAAAGTGGGTACGCCTGCTGAAGAAATCGCCAAGGTCGCCGAAGAAATGAAGGCAGACCTCTTGATCATGGGCTCTCACGGCCGCTCCGCCTTGAAGGGCTTGCTTTTCGGTTCCGTCACGAACGCCGTTTTAGCCTTAACCAAAGTGCCGCTTTTGATGTTGCGTGACAAGGAAGCGCCGCAAACCGACGCGTTGAGCGTGGGTATCGCCGTTGACGGTTCCAAGTTCGGTACGGCCGCTGTGAAGTACGCCATCAAGCAATTGGACCTCTTCGGTGGTCAAGGCGCCAAGATTCACTTGATCAATACCGTGAGCGACTACGCCGGTGCCGTTATGCCTGATATGACCGGCATGGCACTGCCCGCTTTGTCTGAAGATGAAGTGGTTGAGTTGCAAAAGAGCGAATTTGCCGAAGCCATTGATCCGGTGTTGCCGCTTTTCGAAAAAGCCGGCGTCAAACCCAAAGAAGTGTGCTTGGTTGGTAACCCGGGCGATGAAATCGCCGCCTACTGCAAGAAGCGTCACCTCGACATTTTGGTGATGGGTTCTCACGGCTACGGTCGCTTTAAAGCTGCCGTGATGGGTTCTACCGCCACGCGTATCGCCTCTATCGCTGATGTGCCTCTGTTGATTATTCGCAAATAATTCGCATAATCTTCTGAATTCATCAGCTGAAACGAAGCCACAGTGGCCATCAACCGCTGTGGCTTTGCTTTATTGACCGGAAAAGAAATCGATGTCGCCCACCATCATTAAAGTTATTTTGCTCACCGTTGTGGTTCAAATCGGTTGTGTCTCCAACCGCGTGAGCTGCTCGCTTGATGCGCTCTATGAGCAGGCAAGCGCCCTTGAGGTGGGTATCATGATGGCGCTTTTTGCTTTCGTTCCGGCTCTTTTTGCCATTCGCTCCGGTCAGTGGATCGACTCGATCGGCCCCAAAAAGCCCGTTTTAATCGGAATCGCCATCATGAGCGTGGCGGCCTTCCTGCCGCTTGCCTTTGATGTCAAAACGTTTGGGCTTTGGCCTTTATTTGCCGCCTGCATGATTAACGGTTTGGGCTTTATGTTGGTGCAAATGACCAATCAGCAATTGGTGGGCCACCTCTCTAAAGCCGAAAGCCGAACCAATAATTTTGCTTTTTTGGCAATGGGCTACTCGGCGGCAAACCTTAGCGCGCCGATCGCAAGCGGCTACCTTATTGACCACTTGGGCTTTCAGAGTGCCTACACCTTGGCACTTTCTGCCGTTGTCTTAGGTCTGCTCGCCTTTGTTCTTTTTATTCGCTCCAAACTGCCTTCTTCTTGGAACCGTCCTAAAGTCGTCAAACGCAAAGGCAACTTTGAACTGATGGGGATTCCGCACGTCAGAAACGTCCTGATAGCGAGCTCCTTTATGTCAATGGCCTGGGATCTTCAAAGCTTTATGATTCCGGTTTACGGCACTGAAATCGGATTGAGCGCCAGTGAAGTCGGTTGGATTTTAGGGGTCTTTGCCGCGGCAACGTTCTTTGTTCGGCTTTTTATGCCGATCATCGCCAGACATCTCACCGAATGGCAAACCATTACCTGTGCCTTTGCGCTCGGAGCGGCCTCCTACGCGCTCTTTCCGATATTTAACAATTTCTACATGCTCTCGGCCGTGGCCTTCTTGCTCGGCATGGCCTTGGGTTCTTCGCAGCCCAACGTCATGAGCCTTATTCATACGGAGTCGCCTCCCGGACGCACGGGTGAGGCGTTAGGGCTTCGCACCATGCTCATTAACCTCTGCCACACAACCCTTCCGATCATATTCGGCGGCGCGGGCAATCTCATCGGAGCGGGCGCAGTCTTTTACGTTGTGGCAAGCCTCATGGGCGGTGTGTCCGTTTTCACCTCCCGTTGTCAGAAACAATCCGTCAGCCGTACCTCTCGTCGTGTGGTTGAAGAATTGGAGCAGGAACGTAGCCAAAAATGATCAACCAATAGAATCATCCAATCGTCAATCGCTTCATCTAAAAGTATTTTTTCTTCCAAAACATACGGTCAATAGCTTATTTCCCCTTGATTTTGTTGGGAAAATAGTTTGTTTTGCTTATTCACCTCAAACGTTCCTCTAATGCACAATTATTCCAAGGTCTAACGATTTAGACCCCAAGTAAGCAAAGGAAGATCGTTATGTGTAAAAAATTACTTGTTGTGATCCTAGCGAGCATGCTGGGAAGCGCGCAGGCCGAGACCCTGCGTTTTGCCAGTCAAGGCGACTTTCTCACGTTTGACGTTCACAGTCAAAATGAGTCCTTGAATTCGGCGGCAACAGGTTATTTGTACGATTCTTTATTTGCTTACGATAAGAACTGGAAAGTAATCCCCTGGTTGGCCGAATCTTGGAAGCGCAACGATGACAACACCGGCTGGATTCTCAATATCCGAAAAGGGGTGAAATTTCATGAGGGTCAAACGCTCACCGCCAAAGACGTGGCTTTTTCCTTAAATCGCGCGCTTGAACCCAGCAGTCAATTCAAAAACAATATGCTTGGCATTAAAAGTGCCAAGGCACTTGATGATTACACGGTATTGGTGGAAACCGTTTCAGCATCTCCTGTCTTTTTCCGTCAGTTAATTGATGTGAGAATCATCAATTACGAATGGGCAAAAGCACACGGAGCGCTTCATCCTCAAAATGCAAGTGCCAAGGAAGAATCCTTTATGGCGCGGCATGCCAACGGCACCGGACCTTTTAGATTGGAAAGCCGGGAAGTGGATGTCAAGACCGTGTTTGTTGAAAACCCGAATTGGTGGAATAAGGCCAACAAAACCGGCAATGTCACGCGAATCGAATACACCCCGATTTCTTCAAACGCCACTCGCACGGCCGCGCTTTTATCCGGTCAAGTTGACCTCGTCATCGATCCGCCCACACAAGACATTGCCCGACTTGAGCGCAACAGCGATATTACGGTCAGGACCGGCTCTGAAAACCGCGTGGTGCTGATCACGTTGGATCAATTTACCGATAAGCCTCTTTTTGTCACGGTTCCCGGTAAAGATAAAGTTAATCCTTTCAAGGATAAACGAGTCCGTCAGGCGCTCTACGAGGCCATTGACATTAATGCCATTCAACGCGCCGTCATGCGCGGCAAGTCTGTTCCGACCGGCACGATTATTGCTCAATCGGTCAACGGCTGGACGCCTGAATTGGCCAAACGTTTCCCCTATGATCCGGAACACGCCAAAAAGCTTTTAGCCGAAGCCGGCTACCCCAATGGCTTTTCCTTCACCATTGACACACCGAATAACCGTTGGATCAATGATGAAGCGATCACCAAAGCCATTGCTTCCATGTGGGCAAAGATCGGTTTGACGGTAAGCGTCAATGCGATGCCGCGTTCACAATTTTTCCCGAAAATTCTGTCATTGAACTCCTCGGCCTACCTCGTCGCTTGGGGTATCAACACCTTTGACGGACTCTATGGACTTCAGAGCCTATCTCAAACGTTTGATGCTAAGACCGGCACCGGACTTGCCAACCTTGGTCGCGTCAGCGACGCGAGAATTGACGAGCTCATTGCCAAGGCTGAAATTGAGGCTGATGAGGCTAAACGGACGGCTTACATCACTGAAGCATTAAAACTCGAAAAAGAGAACTATTACCACATCCCGCTACATGAGCAGTCTCTGACTTGGGCCATGCGCAAAAATATTGACGCGCAAGTCACCCCCAATAACAGAGTCGACGCTTTATCGGTTGTGGTTCACCCCGCTAAATAAACGATCAAAAAGCGTATCTCAAAGTAGTCGGAGCTGCTCGGGCGATGGCCTTAAAGGTTGTCGCCTATGAGTGCTTCGGCGTTGTACGAACTTTTTCGAGAATTCATCATGTTGGAATTTTTTATCAGACGTCTTTTTCAAGCGGCCGTTGTTCTTTTTACCGTAGCGTTTGTGGCGTTTTTACTCTTTCAGTTTGTGGGAGATCCCGTCTCTCAGATGCTAGGCATCGAGTCCACCCAAGCTGACCGCGAGCGGCTGCGTGAGGCGTTAGGACTAAACGATCCGTTCTATGTTCAGTTTTTCCATTTCGTTGCTAACGCCGCCTCGGGTGATTTTGGCATCAGTTTGAGACAAGCCACGCCTGTGTCAGAACTCATTGCGGATCGCTTCCCGGCCACTTTCGAGCTCGCAATGGTCAGCGTTGTGATCGCCACCGTTTTAGGCGTCACATTCGGTGTTTTGGTTGCCATCTACCGAGATAGTTTCCTCGCTCGTTTCTTAATGGGTTTTTCTTTAGTGGGAATCAGCCTACCCACCTTTTTAATCGGTATTTTGTTCATTCTCGTTTTCTCGGTTTGGTTAGGGTGGCTGCCCAGTTACGGCCGAGGCGAAGTAAGCAGCATCGGTTGGTGGACAACCGGGCTTTTAACCGCTGACGGTTGGGCGCATTTAATACTGCCGGCCTTGACACTGTCTGTGTTTCAACTGGCGCTCATCATGCGGCTGGTGCGGGCCGAGATGCTGGAAGTTTTGCGCTCCGACTTCATTAAATTTGCCAGAGCGCGCGGTTTGAGTGAACGCTCTGTGCACTTTAAGCACGCCCTGAAAAACACGCTCATTCCAGTCATCACCATCGTAGGATTGCAGTTGGGCGGCATCATCGCCTTTTCCATCGTCACCGAAACCGTTTTTCAATGGCCGGGCCTGGGGCTTTTATTCATCCAAGCGGTGCAATTTGCCGATATCCCCGTGATGACGGCCTACCTGTGCCTGATTGCACTCATGTTCGTGCTCATTAATTTTCTTGTTGACTGGCTCTATACCGTGGTTGATCCGCGTCTTAAACCCGGTCTGTCTAAAAAACACTAAAAGGGAGCCATCATGAGAAATCGTATTGTTCAAGCCTTATTCACTTTCAAAGAAAGCGATCTCTTCTGGAGTTTTCGACATTCGCCCGTGGCTATCATCGCTCTTATCGTGACGGTGCTTTTAATGGCCTGCGCTCTTTTTGTTCAAAGCGTTGCACCTTTTAACCCGTACGATCTGGCTGGCCTCGATTTAATGTCGGCTCACTTGCCGCCTTCCTGGTCTGACGGGGGCGATAGCCGTTATTGGTTGGGTACCGATGATCAGGGCAGAGACCTCTTTTCCACCATGCTCTATGGGCTGAGGCTGTCGCTGAAGATCGGATTGATTTCCGTTGTGCTGTCGCTTCTTTTAGGCGTCTGTCTGGGGCTTATTTCAGGATTTGTCGGAGGCAGGCTGGATGCATTCATCATGCGTGTGTGCGACGTAATGTTAAGTTTCCCGGCTATTTTGATTGCCCTTTTAATCGATGGCATTGCTCGAGCCAGTCTTTCTCAACAAATGCACGACGAATTGGCTGAACCTGTTTTGATTTTAGCCATTACCCTTTCGGGTTGGGTGCAGTACGCGCGGACGGTTCGTGGGCAGACTTTGGTTGAAAAACAAAAGGATTATGTGAGCGCAGCCAAACTAATTGGCGCGGGCACTTGCAGAATTCTCTTTAAGCATTTGATGCCAAACGTCATGAGCTCGGTTTTGGTGCTCGCAACCGTTCACGTCGGAACCGCTGTCATTACCGAAGCCACGCTTTCCTTTTTGGGTGTGGGCGTTCCGCCCACCACGCCATCACTGGGCACATTAATCCGTGTCGGCAATGAATTCCTCTTCTCTGGCGAATGGTGGATCACCATCTTCCCGGGACTTGCCCTGGTTGCTCTGGTTTTGTCGGTGAATTTACTGGGTGATTGGCTGCGCGATGCGCTTAATCCCAAACTGCGTTAAGGAGTTCAAACATGTCAGACAATGTACTTGAAGTCAAACATCTGCGGGTTGAATTTCCGACTCGAAAGGGATTGCTCGTTGCCGTTGATGATGTCAGTTTTGAAATCGCTCAGGGTGAAATCTTGGGATTAGTCGGTGAATCGGGAGCAGGTAAATCGCTCACCGGCGCTGCCATCATTGGACTATTGGAGCCTCCGGGACACATAGCAGGCGGTGAAGTGTTCGTGGCCGGCCACCGCATCGACAATCTCAAAGCCTCTCAAATGGCGCATGTCAGAGGACGGATGATCGGCGCGATTTTTCAAGATCCCCTCACGTCCTTAGATCCCTTGATGACGGTGGGCGATCAATTGGTTGAAACCATTATGAGGCACTTGCCGCTTGATGCCCACCAAGCCAAAGAGCGTGCCATTGAACTTTTAGCGCAAACGGGCATTCCAGCCCCGGAAAAGCGCATCAATCAGTATCCCCATCAGTTCTCAGGCGGAATGCGTCAGCGGGTGGTGATTGCCTTGGCACTTGCTGCCAAACCCAAACTCATCATTGCCGATGAACCCACTACCGCCCTTGACGTTTCCGTACAAGCGCAAATTATCGAATTGCTTAAGCGCCTTGCTAAAGAATCGGGATCGGGCATTCTTTTGGTCACGCACGACATGGGGGTGATTGCCGAAACGGCTAACCGTGTGGCGGTCATGTACTCCGGTCGCATTGTCGAAATTGGGCCCGTGGCAGAAGTCTTACACAACCCCAAACACCCTTATACCAAAGGTCTGATGGCGGCTATCCCGGATATGAATGAAACCGCGGAATTTTTGCATCAAATTGACGGCGCGATGCCTAACCTCGCCAATATTCCGGCCGGCTGTGCATTCCACGATCGTTGCCCGAATAAATGCGAGAAATGCTCGCAGCTTCGTCCCCACTTAGTCACGGCCGCCCCCAACCATCTAGTGGCCTGTTGGTTGATGGAAAACGGTAAAGAGGCAGGAGAATAAGATGACCAATACTCAAAAAACAGAGGCGGTTTTAGTTCACGTAAAGCACCTTACCAAACAGTTTGATGTCTCGGAGCCTTGGCTTACGCGCCTGGTTAATCATTCGCCCAAGATGACCCTGACGGCAGTCGATGATGTCAGCTTTGACATCTATCGCGGTGAGATTTTGTCTTTAGTCGGAGAATCGGGCTGCGGAAAAAGCACAACGGCTAAACTGCTGTGCGGTCTCTATGAACCGTCTTTTGGCTCCGTTACCGTTGACGGCATTGATCTTGCCACGCTTTACAACAAAAAAGAAAGTGCTCTCGCAAAAAGTCTCAGACGACGCATCAATATGATTTTTCAAGATCCGTACGCAAGCTTAAATCCCCGCTGGCGCGTGCGCGACATCATCGCTGAACCAATTCGTGTACAGAAACTTTTGACTGATCAAAAAGCTATTGATGACCGTGTCAATGAGTTGATGAGCTTGGTGAAATTAAATCCTGAGGACGCCGATAAATATCCGCACCAATTCTCAGGTGGCCAACGGCAGCGCATATCCATTGCCAGGGCTTTGGCCAGCAACCCTGACTTCTTAATCTGTGACGAGCCGACTTCGGCCTTGGATGTATCCGTTCAGGCACAAATTCTCAATCTGATGCTTTCGGTTCAAAAGAAAGTCGGCCTGACGTATCTTTTTATTTCGCACAATCTTTCAGTCGTGCACCACATCTCCGATCGCGTGGGCGTCATGTACCTTGGACGTCTGGTGGAACTAGCCCCCAAGAAACTGCTTTTTAAGTCCCCACAACATCCGTACACCAAAATGCTTTTGGATGCGATTCCGGACATGAAAATGACCGGCAAACCCCGTATTCCGATTAAGGGGGAAGTTCCCAATCCCCTCAATCCTCCAACTGGCTGCGCGTTTCACCCGAGGTGCCCCATTGCCTGTGAGCGGTGCAAAAAAGAAAAGCCCCAGTTGCGGGACATTGTGATTGAAGGAGAAACGGTGCGCGTTGCTTGCCATGCGGTTGGTGACTAGTACAGAAACTCGCTTTATAGCGCAAAGCGGCTTAGATGATTGCACACCTAAGCCGCTTAAAGATAAAAGAGTAACTATTCTTAAGTCATCGGTTTGAAACCCAGACCCAAGATTTAAAGCCCGATGATCTCCAACTCACGATCTTCGATCGTGAAGCGAAAATCAATCGCCACACCTAATACTCGTTTAATTTGCTTGCGAATTTTTTCAATGGAGGCCTGCTCAAGGGGAGCAGGCGAAGTCAACAGTACCTCAATGGTGAGATTATTGCCCTTTTTCACAAGCTTGAGGCTCTTCGCTAACGAACGGTGCGTGCGATCCAGATTTTCGGCGATGAAAAGACAGAGCGCGGCCCACTTCTGAGCCTTTGTGGCTGGCGCTCCTTGCAGAAACGCCGGCAATTCACTGCTCGGACGGGAGTGCCAGAAAACCAAACGAGCCATGGTGAGCACCTCTTGCTCGGTAAAACCCAACAGAGGACAATAACGAACCAGGTACGCGCCGTGCATGTAGTGCTTGTCGTACGAAATCGCAATCCCAATGTCATGAAGTCTAGCTGCGTAACCGATCAACTCAGGCAATCCGGGCTGGCTTTCGCAAAGCTTTAGTTTTTGAGCCTGTTCAAACAAACTCAAAGCCACCTCGCCCATGTGCTTGGCATGAGCTTTTTCGCAGTGATAGTGCTTGGCCAAACGCTTAACGCTTTTCTTTCGCCAATAATTTTCCTTTTTCCCGTCACGGTCAAAATGACGCTCAATGTAGTCAACCACCTGACCGTCTTGCAGGTTATTGGGTGTGACGTAAACACTGGATAAGTCCAATGTTTGCAAAATGGTGAGCAAAATCGCCGCTCCCCCCACAATCACCTGCGCACGGGCGGGACTTAAACCCGGCAGTTTTTCTCGCTCGGCAGAAGTCATCTGCGACAGGGACTTAGCCAATGCGGCAATTTGCGAGCGCTTTAATTCAATGCCGGCTTCTTTTTGAATAAACCCTCCGGCCTCACCAAACTTGGCTTGAGCCAAATTCAAAAGTGCCTGGGCGGTCCCAGAGCTTGCAATCGCGGCCTTAAAACGAGAGCGCTCGGTTTTCTTCAGAATGTGCTGAATTTTCTCCTGAGCTCTTTGCTGCATTTTGGCGAAAACACTCGAAGAGATTTTGCCTTGAGCGTTGCCCTTAAAGGCATCGGTCATCATCACGCAACCGATGTTTAAGGACTCCAGAAAATAGATCTTGTCTCGAGAGGAAACCGACACCTCGGTGCTGCCGCCACCGATATCGATAAAAAGAAACGAATCCTTGGTCTTAGGCAGCGAATCCCAAATGCCGACCCGAATCAAACGCGCTTCCTCATCACCTGAAATAACCTGCAGGTCAAAACCCGTGCGCTCTTTTACTCGGTTAACAAAGTCAATACTGTTTTGTGCTACACGCAAAGCGGCTGTACCAACCGCCACCACCTCAGTCACCCCGTATGAGTGGCAGATTTCGGCAAACTCGACCAAGCAGGCTAAAGCCCTGTCCATCGCTTCGGGTTGAAGCTCTTTGGTTTCGAAAGCCCTTTCGCCTAACCGAACCATACTTTTGACGCGATTTAAAACCGTCACACGTCCCCGTCGGTCAAACTCCACAACGGTCAATCGTGAGGAATTACTGCCCAAATCAATAAAACCCACACGGGTGACGGTCGGATTGGGACGAACAAAGCCTCGCTCTTGTGACTTGGCCGACTCCTCGGCCAAGTTCAAATACTGGTGATTGGTACTCGACATGGTTAGTACAGACTCTTTAAATGATTTTGGGCGTTCTGAGCATCCACTTTCTTCATGCCTTTCGGACGAACAAAACGTTTGTATTCACCGGTCGGTCCCATAATCCAGGATTGTTCCGTATCGGCCAACTGCAACCTCATGATGTTATTCATAATGTTGCGACGGATCTTTTCGTGAAGAATCGGCGTGAGCACTTCAATACGGCCGTTTAAGTTGCGGCTCATCATATCGGCGCTCCCGATGTACATCCGCTCATCGCCATTATGATTGAACCAGTACACACGGGCGTGCTCCAGATAGCGTCCCACAATGGATTTGACGGAAATATTTTCCGACAAACCGGGGATACCCGGGCGCAGGCAGCAAATGCCGCGAACGACGCACTCAATTTTCACACCGGCAATACTGGCCTTATAGAGTTCAGCGATGATTTCCCCGTCCACCAATTGATTGCACTTGATCATGATGTGACCGTTACCATGTTCACGGTGCAGGGCCACCTCCTCCTGAATCAACTTGGTGATGGACGGACGAAGGCTCTTGGGCGAAACGAACAGTTTTCTGTACGTGGAGATATCACCGCAGCCGGTCATCACGTTAAAAAGATCGGTCACATCGGCGCAAATCGCTTCATCGGCCGTAATCAATCCCAAGTCGGTATAAATCTTAGCCGACGAGGCATTGTAGTTACCCGTTCCGATATGAACATAGCGCTTAATGCCGCCTTCTTCACGGCGCACAACCAGGCAAAGCTTCGCATGAATCTTTAAGCCTACGAAACCGTAGACAACGTTCACACCCGCGCGTTCCAACTCTTCAGCCCAATTGATATTGCGCTCTTCGTCAAAACGGGCTTTTAGTTCCACAACAGCCGTCACTTGTTTGCCACGGCGGCGAGCCTCAAGCAAGCTGCGGATGACAGGCGAGTCACTGCCACAGCGGTAAAGCGTTTGTTTAATAGCCACGACTTTAGGATCGCGCGCGGCCTGATCAATAAAATTCAACACCGCTTGGAAGCGATCATAGGGGTGATAGAGCACCACGTCGCGCTTTTTAATCGCTTCAAAACAATCACGTTCCCCGTCGAGCTCTTTAGCCAACTTTGTGGGATCGGCCTTGTACTGAAGCTTCGGCCGGTCAATACAGCCCAAACTCATAAATTCAGAGAAGGCAAGCGGAATCTTTTGCTTGTAGATCTGATGCGGTTTCACTTCTAGGTGCTCAATCAGAAGGTCAGCCAAACGAACCGGCATGCCACGGCCCATTTCAACGCGCACGATGTCGCCAAAGCGTCGTTGATCGACATAATCACGAACCGCCGCTAAAAGGTCATCGGCTTCGTCTTCTTCAATTTCGCCGTCCGTGTTGCGCGTGATGCGGAATTGTCCCGCGGCGTTTACTTTGTAGCCCGGGAAAAGTCGTTCCATGCACTCTTCTATCAGGTCTTCGACCAAAACGACGTTGACTTCGCTGTAGCTTGAGTCATAGGCCAACTTGGCGTTAACGTCTTCCTTACCCTTCGGTAAATAAAGGAAACGCGGAACGTTGTTGGGACACTTCAAGCGCGCGTAGCGAATGTCATTTTTATTTTTTTCGCTCACCAACTCAATGATGAAATTGATGCTGGTGTTTGAGACAAGCGGGAACGGGTGACCGGAGTCAATCGCCTGAGGGGTCAAAATCGGGAAAATCTCGTGATCAAAATAATCACTTAAGATTTCGCGCTTTTTCTGAGGCAGATCCGCGTAGTCCACAATGCGGATGGACTGCTTGGCTAACTCGGGCAACAGATCCTTTTTCCAAAGCTCTTCTGCTTCTTCAGTCAATTCCCGTACGCGACGGCCGATTTCAGATAATTGGCGTCTGGGAGGAAGTTTGTCCGCACCGGTTGCTTCGGCGCCGCTTTGCACCTGTTTCCAAACGTTGGCAACACGAACCATGAAGAATTCATCCAAATTGTTAAAGAAAATGGATAAAAACTTCACCCGTTCCAGAAGCGGCACAGACTTATCCTCAGCCTGTTCCAGCACCTTGCGGTCAAAATCGATCCAATTGATCTCACGGTTGAGATAAAACTCGGGATTGGTTACATCAATGGGTTTCCCCGCTTTAATTTCAGGGATTGATCTTGTTTTCTTTTGAGTGGTGCTTCTGCGAGTACGCTTGGCAGCGGTTGTTGTTTTCTTTGCGGCAGCGGCCTTTGTAGCCGATGTTTTATTCTCGGTTTTTGTATTGTCCACCTTGTCACCTACTTTTAAAACGACAGAAGCGTCCCCCTGACCCTCTGTCGCAGTCATTTCCGAAACATCCGCTTTGCCCATGAAATTTCTCCAAAATAAAAAGATCCCGTTCGGTTTAAACCGTTATTTTGAAGAACGAATATGACAAAGCCATGAACGTCTTACTTCTAAGATAACACTAAAGGAGAAGGGGAAAAGACTTTTTTTGCTTTCGGCAAAAATAAACCCGTGCGAATCGGTCACTTCGCACGGGCTATTTTGTTTTTTAGGCCTCAAGCGGCTTCTAAACAATTCTTATTGTTATTTAATAGCAATTTGTTTCTGAACGGGCACTTCAGGAGCTTTCTTAGGAACGCTGATCTGAAGAATACCGTTTTCAAACTTGGCATCAATATCTTCTTCGCGAATATGTTCACCCACGTAGAAGCTTCTTGAGCAGGAACCGCTGTAGCGTTCACGGCGAATGTAACGGCCCGTCTTTTCTTCTTTTTGATCACGTTCCAAACCCTTCTGAGCCGTAATTGTCAAATAACCATCTTTCAGATGGGCTTGAATATCTTCTTTCTTAAAGCCCGGCAGATCAACATCCAACTCATAGCTTGTGTCCGTTTCACGAATATCAGTCTTCATGATACGGGAAGCGTTCTTACCAAAGAGCGGATCGCGTCTGCCTTCTCCTTCATAAGAAGTCAAACCGAACATATTGTCTAAATCATCAAAAAGGTTTTCACCATAAACAGTCGGAAACAACATCTCAAACTCCTCAATTCTCTTCATCGAAGGCGAAGCTCTGTTTTTCTGGGGGCCTCGGCCTCGAGCAATCATCTGCGGTTCTGTGCAACTCTTTTGAGCTCACTCACCGCTTTCACTACTGAATATGAGTCCTTTTTTCTTCATTTAAAGAGCCATTATGTTTCAATATGTAACAGCTTTACAAAAAGTAGCTATTTGTCTCTACCTCCCCCCTTATTTTTAGGCTTAGAGCCTTGTATGATAGAGGGCTGTCTAAGGGCTAACCCAAGATTAAAACCGCGGATCCCCCCAAATGACAATGACAAAAATTAAACAAGCGGAGAAAATTTATGGTTACGACTTTTGATAAGGAACAGACGCGCCAATTGCTGTCCTACCGACTTGAACTCGGTCTCACACAAATGGAAGTTGCCAAGCGCATGGGAACTGTCCAGCCTGCAGTCGCCCGCTTAGAAGGCAAGTTAAACCGCGGCGTCTATCCTTCAGTGACAACACTGCAAAAGTATGCTCAGGCCCTGGGCAAAAAAGTTGTTCTGAAGTTTGAATAATTGAAACCTTCCCGAAAAGAGACGGCCGTTTAGACCGTCTCGGGGAAGTGTTCACTTCAACACGATCTTTGATCTAATTTCTCATCTTTTCAATCTTTTCAGACTTGTTCAGTCAAGGCAATCCAAAACTAAAAACAACCGTTGTTCTCCACGCAGAACAATGAGTTCACTTGTTATTTCACTTCCTTTTTTTCCTATTACACAACGACAAAAATGCCGACGATGAAAACATCAATCGGGTGGATGTCCCTGTTTTTTTATGTCTTATTTTTAAGTGAATGACATTGGGGAAGGTCAGTTTTTTGTTCTATGAAAAAGTTGAAAAAATCATTGTCTGAAAATAAACCATATCTGTTTGATTTAATTAAATTTATTCGAAGTTACTTTTAGTTTTAGACAACGCCTACTTATATTTTTAGACAGGTTCTATTTATTTTTTTAGACAGTCTATTTCTATATTTTTTGACACTTTTTCAACTTTTTAAAGAACGAATGGCCTTCTTTTAGCTGATACAATTGCCCTTCAATTCACATTACCCATAAGTGCTTGATCAAACAACCATGGCAGAGAATCAACAAATCAAAGTGATTTTCGTTGAAAACGATCCGAATGTTCGTTTGAGACTGCAACGCGCAATCAGCGGTTTGGCTGATATTCATGAAATCGGTTCTGCGGCGACCTACCGGGAAGCCGATGCATTGGTGTCTCAGTTTAAATTCCAGATGCTCATTGTTGACTTGGATCTGCCCGATGGGTTCGGACTTGATCTCATCAGACGAACGGCAGCCAATATGCCGGAAGTCGATATCATGGTATTGGCCAACGCCAATGACGATCCCCATGTGGTAAGCGCTATTGAGTCCGGCGCGACGGGGTACGTTCTTAAAACGGAAATCGAAAATAGTCTTGTCTCGGCCATTCGTCTGTTGGCAGCGGGCGGCTCCCCTGTCAGCCCCGAAGTGGCTAAAAGCGTATTAAGAGCTCTTCGGACGTACACGACTCACACGATTGAAAAGACCACGGCTCCCATTCAACCCAATCCCCTTTCAGAGCGGGAAACCGAAATTCTGCAGCTTCTTGCCAAAGGGATGAGCTTTAATGAAATCGGCGACATTTTGACGATTTCGCCCCATACGGTTACGGCTCATATTAAAAAGATATACCGCAAGCTTCAAGTGCACTCCCGAGGAGAAGCCGTCTATGAAGCGGCTCAAATGGGACTGATTTCTTAAAAAGTTATGCCCGATTTTGTTCTCTCGCGCTTTCTGACCGTAGGATGCCTGGTCATGGTGTTTGCCGTGATGACGGTTTTGGCCCACCGCACCAAAGTTCACGCGCATTGGATAAGAGTCATCGGCTTAGGTTTATCTTGTGCACTTTTGGCTTCAGCCTGGTGGATCAATACCACGTCTTTTGAAATGGCTGCCTTTCCCGCACAAGCTTTCTCAATCATTTTATTTGTTGCGTTGGGTGTTTTTTATGCGGCCGCAGTCATGCGTTCGCAATCCGTTGTTCGTTGGGCCGGCGCACTAGCTGCATGTCTATTGGCGGTCATTGGCTTAGTGATGGACGCCATTTTGGCTTCTCACACAACCGATGTTGCCTTTAGCTTTGCGATCTGTTTATTAAGCGTTAATTTCTTAGGCCACTTGCTTCGCGCCCGCGTTAATCAAGCGTTGCTTCGCGCTCCTAAAGCGGCCGCTGATAATTCTGCTTCTCAGTGCCTTTGTTCCCTTTTAACGCAGCACCCCGATTGGGCACAAAATCAAGACTTTTGTAAAACCGTTGCCGGTGTTTTGTGCCTCAAAACCCAAGTTTTGACTATTCTTCGTGCTCTTTTACCCCATTGCACGGTTAGAGATTCAAAAGAAAGCGCGCAAAAGATTGCTCGTCCGGTTCCCGCCTCAGTGATTTTTTCTGTTGCAAAGCTTTGCCAAATCATCACGGCTGAAATTCGTTCCGAAGACGATATCCAAGTCATGGTATCAATTGATGCGGCGGGCATTCACATAACCCTTGAGGCCCCCAACACCCATAACATCCGATCCGAATCTTTAAAAGGCTTATCCAATTTGGATATTGACGCATTACAAACCCATGTTGACGATCAATCCGTCAACATCGTTTTCGGTTACCGTTTTTAATGTCTTCACTTCATATGAAAAGCATCAGAATCCTTTCTCTTGCCTTCTGTTTGTGTACCTCAAGTTTTGCTCAAGCAAGCGAGTGGCCAGCCGGCAAACCCATTAAACTCGTGGTTCCCTTCCCAGCCGGAGGCGGCGCCGATATCATCGCCCGAATGATTTCCAATAAATTGTCTGAAAACATCGGACAAAAAATCATTATTGAAAATCGAGCTGGCGCCGGCGGCAGTCTCGGCACTGAAGCGGCCCTGCGTGAAAAAGCCGATGGACGAACGCTCATTTATGTTACAAACGGCACCTTGGGTACCAATCCGGCGCTTTACCCCAACATTGGCTATAACGTACAAAAAGACATTGAACCAGTCGCAAGGCTTACTGAAATCACGCTCGTGATGGCGGTCAATCCCAAACGAATCCCTGTTAAAAATTTAAAAGATTTTCTTCAGTACGCTCGCTCAAACTCAAAGCCCCTAACCTATTCGTCGGCCGGGAACGGCACAACCAGTCACTTAGCCGGTGTCTTATTGAGTCAAATGACTGAACTGCCATTTGAGCACATCCCCTATCGGGGCGGCGCAGCCTCCATGACCGATATGCTCGCAGGCCGCATTGATTTCACAATTGATGTGGCGCCTAACGTTCTCAGTCATGTAAAAGCACAGCGCCTTACCGCTCTGGGATTAGGTTCTCCATCTTCGGACTTGTCTTCAACCATTAAACCCATTAGTGAAGAAGGTGTGAGCGGTTATGAACTTTTTGCTTGGGACGGTATTGCTGTTAAGAAAGGCACGCCTGAAGCTATTGTGAAAAAGTTGGCCCAAGCGATACAAAAAACGCTCTCGGACAAAAAAGTACAAGAAGCACTAACCGCAAGAGGGGCGCGACCTGTTCTGAGTACGCCTGAAGAATTTACCCAATTTGTCGCTTCTGAAGAGAAAAAGTGGGGTGAACTTGTTAAATCCTCCCGAACCTCTTTAGACTAGCGACGTTAAAAATATAAGGACATAGAACATCATGGAAACTAACGTTGAAATTAAAAAAGCTTTGGATTGGCAACCTGCCGGTGAATTCTCTGACATTCTTTACGATAAGGCTGAAGGGATTGCCAAACTCACCATCAACCGTCCGCGCGTGAGAAACGCTTTCCGTCCGGAAACAGTTCAACAGCTCTGCCAAGCTTTCAGCGACGCCCGTGAAGATCCCTCAATCGGCGTCATCATTTTGACTGGTGCTGGTCCTTTGGCTTTCTGCTCGGGCGGAGACCAAAAGGTGCGCGGCAACGGCGGCTACGTAGGCGGTGACGGCGTACCCCGCTTAAACGTTTTGGATTTCCAACGCATGATCCGCACCTGCCCCAAACCCGTGATTGCCATGGTGGCTGGTTACGCCATAGGCGGCGGCCACGTGCTTCATATGCTCTGTGACCTCACCATCGCTGCCGACAATGCCCGCTTCGGTCAAACGGGACCGCGCGTAGGTAGTTTTGACGGCGGCTGGGGCGCTTCCTATATGGCCCGTTTAATCGGTCAGAAGCGCGCCCGTGAAATGTGGTTCTTGTGCCGTCAATACGATGCTCAACAAGCTTTGCAAATGGGCTTAGTTAATACCGTGGTTCCCTTGGAAGAGTTGGAAATTGAAACGGTTAAATGGTGCAAGGAAATTTTGGCCAATAGCCCCATCGCCATCCGGTGCCTAAAAGCTGCTTTAAACGCCGACTGCGATGGTCAAGCCGGTGTTCAGGAATTAGCCGGTAACGCCACGCTTCTTTACTACATGACCGAGGAAGGAAAGGAAGGTAAAAACGCCTTCTTAGAAAAGCGCCGTCCGGACTTCTCCAAGTTCCCACGTCTGCCCTAATTGAAAATGCAAAACCCTTTTAGCATTTTTGAAGCCGCGGCGGATTGTCCCGATCAAATCGGGCTTCGCCGCGCGGGAGAGGATTATTCCTTTTCACGGCTCGCCACACTAACGCAAAATACTATTGATCGGTTGAGAAGGGAAAAGGCGTTGCCTGAGGCCGGCCGCCCGATGATCATCGAAGGCAAAAACACGGTTGAAACCATCGTGCTTTTATACGCTTTGATGGAATTAAATATTCCGGCGCTGATGTTGCACCCGAAACTTACCGCCGCTGAACGCTATGTTCTCCTATCAAGTATTCGGGAAATTAAGGATCCTTTACCCGAAGAGACTGTTGCGGTGCTCTTTACATCCGGCACAACGGGACTGCCGAAACCGGCCATCATCACCCGAAAAATGCTTTGGGAGTCAGCCAAAGCCAGTGAACGCAACCTCGGATGGGAAAAAGATGACTGCTGGCAGCTTTGCATGTCGGTTACGCGTATCGGAGGACTTTCTATCCTTACTCGGTGCCTTTTGGCAAGAAAAACGCTTGCCATCTCTCCCCTTTTCAATCCAGAGTCTTTTGTTAAAGCTTTAACAGACGATCAAGTGACGATTACAAGCATTGTGCCCACAATGCTTGCCAAGATTTTTGAAACTTACCCTGATTGGAGAGCGCCTAAATATCTGCGTGTCATCCTATTAGGAGGATCATCGGCTAACGACAAGCTTTTACTGAAAGCCCATCGGCAAGGCCTGCCTATCGTGACCACTTATGGGATGACAGAGACTTGCTCGCACGTTGTCATGACGCCCTACACTGAGCGGTTCAATCTTGTCAAAGGCAGCGGCAAAGTTATTGTCGGAGCAGAAGTTCGTACCCGAGACGGTCAAATTGAAGTGAAAAGCCCGATGACCACGCCTGGTTACTGGGGACGAGAACCACTCAAAGGTGAATGGTTTGAAACAGGCGACTTGGGTGAATTTGACGCTGAAGGTGTTTTGCACGTTCATGCCAGACGCCACGACTTAATTCTGAGCGCTGGAGAAAATGTCTATCCCCTTGAAGTCGAAAATATGCTCACCCGCTCCCCTTTTATTAAAGAAGCCTTGGTCATTGGTGAGCCTGACGAAACCTGGGGCGCTATTGTCTGCGCGTTAATTGTTCCGGAAAAAGGCACGCACCCGAAAGTTGAAGATGTCAGGCGCTTTTGTAAAGAAACGCTTTCTGCTTACAAGTGCCCGAGAAAAATTGCCTTTGTGGATGCCTTACCAGTGAATTCCGCAGATAAACCCGACAGACGCTCTGAAATACTCAGGCGTTATGAACTGATCCCTATTCATTACAAACATTAAACATTGTCTGATCAAAATTCTGAGTCTAGTTGGGCGGTCTTATTTCTCTTTTTGTCTGCTTTTAAACACTGTACGAAATTGTGTGGACTTGCAACATCATTTCTCAAAGCGCGCAAACCCTCGCTAAGATTAATCCCAACAATTTCGGATGACTGTACCGTGTTTACCAAACGCCTCCTTGTCTCAATTCTCTGTGCCCATTTAGCTCTGACTCCTACCACAGGTGCCTGGGCGGCTCAGGACTTAGCAACGGAGTCGCTTAATCTGAACTTGCCCAGTATGGGCGCGGTAGCGGGCACAGAGTTATCGCCTGCCGAAGAGCAAGCCTTGGGCGAAGAAATGATGCGTCAGATTCGGGGCGATCCAAGCTATCTTAATGACTCTGAAACCCTCGAATATTTAAACCGCTTAGGCTACAAATTGGTAAGCGTTTCAGATACGCATACCTATAACTTTTTTTTCTACCCGCTCATTGACCACTCGCTAAACGCCTTTGCCATACCCGGTGGTTTTATCGCGGTTCACACGGGACTAATCGTTGCCGCTCAAAATGAAAGTGAGCTTGCCGGTGTCATCGCCCACGAAGTTGGACACGTAAGCCAGCGCCACATTGCCCGCATGATTGACGCGCAAAAGGGTAACGCCGCCTTGACGTTAGGTTCCTTCTTGCTTGCCCTTTTAGCCGCTCGTGCCGGAAGCGGACAAGCCGCGACAGCTTTAGCTGTCGGCGGTCAGGCTGCCATGATTCAGAATCAATTAAGCTACTCAAGAAGCGCAGAACGAGAAGCTGACCGTGTAGGACTGACGTCTCTTACCCGAGCTGGATTTGATCCGAAGGGGATGGAAAATTTCTTCATGCGGCTGCAGCAAAATAATCGCTACTACGAGGCGGCCGCTCCTGCCTATCTTCTCACCCACCCACTCACGGTTGAACGTATCAGTGATATGGAAAACCGCACGCGCCAATTGGGAGCTCGCACTCACAAGGACTCGCTGGATTTTGTTTTGATTCAGCAGCGCATGCGGGTACTGCAAGAGACAAAGCGTGATGGCTGGTTAAAAGTGATCAAAGAGATGAAACAGGACTTGGCTGATGCCAAGGACAATCGCAGAAAAACAGCCTTAACTTACGGTCTTTCTGTTGTCAGCCGCAAACTTAACCTCAAAGAGGACGCTATTCGTTACGCCAATCAAGCGGTAAGTCTTGGCGGCAACAATGCCATTTTGCTCAAAAATCAATCTGAAGTCCTCTTTTTATTCGGCAATAACAGCGATAAAAACCGAGCGCTTCAAATGGCCAAACGTTTAGTCGCTAACAATCCCCTTTCGGAAATGGCCGTCAAACTCTACGCAAGTGAACTTTACGATCTGAAACGCTACGAAGAAACACTTAAATTCATGCGTTCTCAGCAAGCCATGACCCAAAGCAATCCCTCTTATCACGCCATCAACGCGCGATGCTATCGTGCATTAAAGCAGATGAGCCGGCACTACATGGCCGTGGGCGACATGTACATGGCGCAAGGTGACAAGCGAGCTGCTGAATACCAATATAACTTGGCTCAGCAAGCAAACGATGGCGACTACTACACCATGAGCCAAGTCGACGGGAAACTGCGCTCCGTGCGCGCAGACATCATTGCAGAAGAGAAATTGAAAGATCGTTAGCCAAATTACTCAAAAATAAGAAAGGGAGCTTCGTTTTCGAACTCCCTATCCATCTCTTAAGCACGTAAAGAATCTTTAATCTGTCCAATCCAGATCGGAATTAACTTCTTGCATTCAGAAAGCGTCAGATTTTCTTCAGTGACAATCTTCGCATCAGTCTTAAATGTCATATGATGCTTTCTTCCATGAAGATAGACCCGACCAACGAGTTTCTTTTTATATTTCACAATAACACTCATTGTTGAAGAAATACTGAATGTGAACTTGTTTTCAATACCCGCTTCTGCGGCTTTGGTTAAAAGCTCCTTAATAAAGGAGACTTCAAACTTGCCCGCTTCCACTGGCTGATTATCAGACGTTAAGAAATAAAAGGGTTCAGGCAACGTTTGGACACTAAGTGGTTTTTCGGCTTTGAGTTTTCGCCACGGATACTGAACGCGCAACGCCTCAATTGCCTCTGACAACTCTTTTCTAGGTTTCACGGTTGCCACAATGGTCGTCGTTTCCTTCGTCTCTGCCTTTGCCGTTGTAGCTTTTGTATTTCTACCGGTCTCTTTATCTTTCACCAACTGGATAATTTGGTCGTCTTTTTTATCCTGAAGATCCCCCTTACCCCTCATCGGTTCATCAGGAGTAATGTGAATTTCTTTTTCTTGAGTCTCAAAATCATGTTTGGGGCGCCCTAGATCAATCGGTTCCCCCGATGCTTTCCGTGTGCCAATGGATTTAAAAAAGTCGGCGATTTTATCGAGAATATTCTTTTCGAGCATGTCTGTCTCCTTGAGCTCCTTTTTCCATACTAACGGAAAAATCGTTCCTTGACACACAATTTTCAAGGATCAGACGAAAAAGCTTTCGTTATATACGCTATTAGTAATACACTCGAAGGGAAATTGACCAAAAGTAGCGCTCAAAGCGTGCGGAAACTCTCGTATAATTTTGCCGTTCAATCCGATTGAGAATCATTATGGCTATTGAAGATTATTTGACTATTGCCCCGAAAACCGACGAAATTATTGAAACGGATGCTGTCATTGTCGGCGCCGGCCCCGTCGGTTTATTCCAAGTTTTTGAATTAGGTCTTTTGGAAATTAAGGCTCATGTCGTGGACTCCCTCAAAATGGTGGGCGGACAGTGCATGGAGCTTTATGAACATAAGCCCATTTACGATATCCCGGCTCTTCCCGTTTGCACTTCACGCGAATTGACGGAAAATCTTTTAAAGCAGATTCACCCCTTCGGACCGCAATTTCATTTAGGTGAAGAAGTCACCATTGTTCGCAAGGAAGAAGACGGCCGCTTTTACGTCGAAACCGATAAGGGCACGCGCTTTATGACAAAGACCGTGTTCATTGCCGCGGGCGTTGGCAGTTTCCAACCGAAACGTTTGAGCGTCCCCGGTATTGAAAAGTTCGAAGGCAGTCAGCTGCATTATCAAGTAAAGGATCCTGAACTTTTCTATGGCAAAAATATCGTCATCTGCGGTGGCGGTGACTCCGCTTTGGACTGGACTCTCAATTTAGTTGGCAAGGCTGAAAGCGTTATCCTCCTGCATCGTCGTGACGGTTTTCGAGCCCAATCGGCCTCTGTCGCCAAAATGCGCGAGTTGTGTGAAAACTGGGAAATGCAGTTTGAAGTGGGCCAGGTCACGGGATTTGAAGAAAAAGACGGCAAACTCACCGAAATCCGCGTCACAGGCGATGACGGTGTTGTGCGACGCATGCCGCTTGACCACTTGTTGGTTTTCTTTGGGCTCACGCCTAAATTAGGACCCATCGCGGATTGGGGCTTGGAAATCTATCGCAAGCAAATTGTGGTCGATACGGAAAAATTCCAAACCTCCATCCCCGGCATTTTTGCCGTAGGTGACATCAACACCTACCCGGGTAAGAAGAAATTGATTCTTTGTGGATTCCACGAATGCGCGCTTGCTGCTTTTGCCGCCGCCGACATTGTGCATCCGGAAAAGAAGACCTTATTGCAATACACGACAACTTCGCCCAAATTGCATAAGGTGCTCGGGGTTGAGACACCGACTCTCGATTAACATTTTTGCGTCAATCAAAAGGAGATCGACCGGTTTGGGTTGATCTCCTTTTTCTTGGTTTTTAATTCCGCAAAGGCCCTTCGGAACCAAATACTGTTTTCCAAAGTTGCATCACCGTCGCAATATTTTCACTTTGTTCAATCCGATCGACCCGGACCGGACCATCGCCAAATTCCAAACGGTGCTTTCTTTGGATGTGTCGATAATTTCGATAAATGGACACACACTTCTCGGCCAATTCCTCACCAATCAAACCGGCTCGAGCCGCCATTTCCAATAAAAGAATATTGCCGAAATTATTGACAAGCTCCGGATGCTCGTGTGAGTAAGCGAGCACCATCGCCTGAACGGCAAATTCCACATCCACCATGCCGCCTCGGTCGTGCTTGACATCAAAAAGCGGGGTTGGATTGGGATGGCCTTCGAGCATTCGAGCGCGCATTTCGCTTACATCGGCAAAGACCTTTCCCTTATCACGAAGCAATCGCAAAATAGCTTCACGCTCTTTTTCAAAAGCTTGACCGATTGCTCTGTCGCCCGCGCAAAATCTTGCACGAGTAAGTGCCTGATGCTCCCAAGGCCAAGCGCCCGTACCGTCTTCATTTCTTTGATAGCGTTTAAACATCTCAAATGAAGAGACAACCAAACCATTTTCACCATTGGGACGCAGTCGCAAATCCACATCAAAAAGAATGCCCGAAGAGGTTTGCACCGTGAGCCAACTCATCATTCGACGCACCAGTCTCGTGTAATTTTTACTGGCTTCGGGGCTAGGATCATCGTAGAGATAAATTAAATCCAAGTCCGACGCATAACTTAATTCTTTTCCGCCTAATTTGCCGTAGGCCACAACGGCAAACTTCGGCACATCGCAATGGCGAGAGGCAATCGTTTGCCAGGCAAGCGTAATCACCATTTCCAAAACCGCGTCTGCCAGCGCAGAGAGTTGATCGGCCAAACGCTCAACCGTAAAACGGCCTTCCAAGTCAGCCATCAAAAGTTTAAAAACTGCCGCGTGGTGAGCGTCACGCAGAAGGTTCATCTGGGTTTCCTGATCCCCTTCAACTTCACGCAATTTTTCCCACAAATCATCCTGCCAACCGCTCCAATCGACAGGCGAAAAGTTATCCAATTCGCTTACGCGTTCATCAACCAACTCATCAAGCACGATCGGGTGTGCCGTCAAATAATCCGCCGCCCAGGCGCTTGTCTTTAAAACGAGTGCAACTTTTTCACAAACTTTCGGATACTGAATCAAAAGTGAAACGTAGGTGCTACGCCCCGCGATCACTTCTAAAAGCGTGATAAAACGCGTGAAAATCACTTCAGGCGCAACGCCTTTATCGTCGCTAGCCAACTTGACACACATTTCACTGATGCGTTTTACAAGTTGCGCCATCCGAGTTCGAGCCGACTCGGTCTGTGCGGCCAGAAATTTTGACCCCATTAATTCAAGCACGCGATCGGCACAATGACGGGCCTCTCCATAACCCATTTTTTCAAGGTCATTCGCCAGCGCTTCTTTGGCACGCTCAAATCCCACGCTCCACCCTTCGGGCCAATCATCTTCCTGATTTTCCTCTTCACCCACTTGGAAAATGCCGTCAAAAACCTGCGCCACGTATTCGCGGATTTGCATGAGCTTTTCAACCATCCGAGAACGACTCAACCCCAAAAGTGCGGCAATCTGCTCTCGAACTTTCTCATCAGGCGGCAAGCGATGCGTTTGCTGGTCATCAACGTACTGAATAGCGTGCTCCAGATTACGCAGAAACACGTAAGCCTCTGAGAGGCGCTTAACTTGCTCTGCATTCATCACACCCAACTTTTCCAAAATCGGCAACGCTTTCAAAGTATTTTTCAGACGTAACTGAGGTTCTCGGCCTGCGCGAATGATTTGAAATGTCTGGGTGATGAATTCAATCTCGCGAATTCCGCCCCGACCAAGCTTGACATCGATACCCAAATCCTTACCGGTTTCTCGGCGCTGCGTTTCGGCACGGATCAATTTATGAAGGTTTGATAAGGCACTGATAGCGTTAAAGTCAACGTAGCGTCTGAAAACAAAGGGACGCACAACATCGTAGAGGTTTTTACATTGCGCCTTAAACGTTTTTTCGTCAGTGAAAACCGGCTCATTGACAATCCTGCCTTTAAGCCACGCAAAACGTTCCCACTCGCGTCCCTGAACATAGAGATATTCTTCAAGCATTTCGTTGCTGATTACAATGGGGCCGGAGTCGCCATTGGGACGCAATCTCATATCCACTCTAAAGACAAAACCCGCGCCGGAAATATCCGATAAGGCAGTGATAACTTTTTTCGAAAGACGTTCGAAGAATTCCGCGTTTGTTAATTCTCGCCTGGGATTGGGACACTCTGGAGTCGCTCGGCATTGTCCCTGCTCATCGTAGACAAAAACGAGGTCAATGTCAGAGCTGACATTAAGTTCCTCCCCTCCTAATTTCCCCATGCCGACAACTAAAAAATCTTGGGCTACGCCGGAGTCCGACGTCGGCACGCCGTACCGCAAAGACAAAGCCTTGGCATGCACCCTAACCGTCCGACTGACTGTTTCTTCCGCCAAATCCGTCATCGTACGGACAACTTCAAAATAATCTGCCTGACCGGTAACATCTCGCGCCACCAAAGTGAGCAACACTTCCCGTCTTAACAAACGCATGCGCTCGGCCAATATTTCCGCATCATCAGCGCCTTGCAAAAACGCTTTCATTTTCTCCCGACTGTAAGGCTGATCGGCAAGGCTCTCTAACCATTCCAACCGCTCATTGTCGTTGGACATCGGGCGGGCAGACATCAGGGCACGCTTTACGAAAAATGAGTAATCAGACAATACTTGAAGAGTTAAACGGGGCATTTTGATTCAGAAAGAAAACTAATGCAACACAGTTTAGCGGAGCCGGTAATTTTTTCGAAAAGTTTCAGTCGAAAAATTTTCCAAAAATTTTCCTTCAAAAAGCCCAAACCGCTAAAATTCGGGATAGTTCGTTAATTCTTTACGGAAACTACCTCTTCTTTTGAAAACGACCCAAACAAGCCCTCTACAAAATTCGGCTGGACTGCCGCGCAACCGTCACCCCGGCAGGTGGCGACTTCTTTTGCGCACGGCAGGGTGGGTTCTTTTGTTTTTATATCTGTTTTTAACGTTTGCACTGATTGCTGTCAGACTCTGGGTAGTTCCCAATATTGAAACGTTTTATCCGAAACTGGAAAGTTACATCGAAGAGCGCACGGGAACAGAGATTGAAGCGCAGGACATCCATGTGGACTGGGAGTGGCTACGCCCTCGCATCACACTCACAGAAATGACGTTTTCGCGTCCGGGCAAAAGGGCATCGCTCACTTTGCCCAAGGTGCAGGCAACGTTCTCGCTCTCCTCTTTTTATACATTTAGGCCAACTTTTTCACGCCTCGTTGTCTTTAGTCCCCGTTTTAACGTTGAAAGGCTGGAGGAAGATTTATTCAATATTGCCGGCTTTGAAATCAACACGGCCCCTTCAACAACCTCCACGGCATCAACCGATGCTGCCACTGCACAAAAAGTTCTCGACTGGGTTCTTTCTCAAGAACATCTGGAAATCATTGATGGCGATTTCAACTACATTGATTTGACCGTGGATCATCCGAGACCTGTTCTGTTACACAACACAAACGCCGTGTTGCACCGCTACATGATTGCGTGGAATTTTGGCCTGCAATCAACAGCCATTCGTCAAAACAAAACACCAATTGACCTTCGAGCCACTTTTCGAGAAAAATGGTTTGGTTCATCCAATCGCTTGGCTAAACTCTACGGCACGGTTTACGCTTCCATCCCTTCTATTAACTTCGGCCGAATTGCTCGCCGAGTCGACCTTGATCACTTCCTTCAAGACGGAACCGGTCAAGCTAATATTTGGTTGGAATTTGAAAACCTCAAACCCACACAGTTAACTGCTGACGTTGCTCTCGATGACGTCAGCCTACGCTGGAACTCAGACTCAGCCCCCATCCGCGTTGATTACCTCCAAGGGCGACTCAATGAAACACTCGATGGCAATCAGTTGACTTTCGGTACGCAAGATCTTGTCATTAAACCCATCGGGAACGATCCCGTATATTTCGGAGATGCCAAGATTGAGGCAACGTGGAAGGACAAAAACCTTTATGACGGCGTACTTACCATCGCCTCCCTAGACCTTCGAGCCCTGACAACGATCGGCCTTCAACTACCCATTTCTGAAAAGGCCCTAAATCTTATTCGTGATCTTCAAGCCACTGGTACTATTGAAAACTTTGAAAGCTCCTGGCAAGGGCCCGTCAACGCCCCTGAGCGATATGAATTCAGTACAAAATTTAATGGCCTGACGGTTCAAGATCACGTCGCGCATGAAGATCACAATGTCAATCGATTCGGGTTTTCCAATCTTTCTGGCTCTATCGTAGCCGATGAAGCCGGTGGCACGGTCACACTGGATTCTCCCAACAGCACATTAAGCTTTCCCGGTATTTTCTTTGAAAAGGATTTCAGCTTAGATACACTGCAGATGCAGGCTTCCTGGACAATAAAACCCAAGCTTGAATTTAAAGTCGACAGTCTTTTAGTCTCCAACACCGACGCTTCTGCCCAAGTACACGGCGGTTGGGCCGACACGGGCGGAGCCGGCACTCTTGAAGTTCGCGGCGATCTGCACTACCTAAGAGCTTCTGCCGCACACAAATATATTCCCATTGTGGCAGGCGGCAAAGGAACCAACGATTGGCTCAAGGCGGCTTTGCAAGGCGGCATTGCCAAAAACGGCACCGTTGACCTATACGGTCCGTTAGATGAATTCCCCTTTGTTGACCAAAAAGACAAGGGGTATATCTTTAAAATTACCGGCATGGCCGAAGACGTGAAGCTCGATTATGTGCCCAGTTACCAAAAAGATAAAAATGGCCAATGGGTACCGGGCGAGTGGCCCACTTTTGAAAAGATAAACGGTGAAGCTATTTTTGAAGGCCTGTCCATGACCATCCATGCCCAAAGCGGTCAAACGCTTGGCGCAACCGTCACGGATGTCACAGCAGAAATCCCAAGCTACACCGCCCCTGGCGTACCGCTTATTATCAAAGGTAAAAGCCAAGCTTCGCTTCAAGCCATGGCCAATTGGGTAAACCAAAGCCCTGTTTCGGCCATGATCGGCAACCCCTTTGTCGGCACAACGGCAACCGGCAACGCCTCTTTGGAATTGGAACTTAATATCCCGATCACGGATTTAGAGCGCACGGCGGTTTCCGGTGCCGTTTTATTAAACGGCAACACCATCAAGATGCAAAATGTGCCGGAATTGGCTGCCGCCCAGGGACGAGTTTCTTTCACCGAAAAAGGTGTATGGGGCAGTTCTCTCACAGCAAATGTTTATGGGTGTGACGCACTCGGCAACATTACAACGGACGATCAAGGTAAGATTCGCATTACGGCATCGGCTAACGCTACTCCTTATGCTGCTTCCCGCATCATTGATTCCCCCGCTATCGCATCCCTTCTGACACATGCCGAAGGAGCCGCTCCCGTTAACACCGTTGTGGAAATTGATCATGGAGTCAATATCCACGTCAACAGTAACCTTTTAGGCATCAAGGGCAACGCGCCGGCGCCCTTTAACAAAGCCGCCGATACGGCTTGGCCCTTGCAGTTTGATTTTGTCCCCTGCTCTTCAAAGGAAAAGTGTTCTGCCAAGATGATGCTTTCCATTGATGAAGTGTTGGGGATGCAAATTCACTATAACGACACCGATCAGGGGCTTAAAACCCAAAGAGGAATTCTCTCGGTCGGTAAACGTTCCAACGCCAATCCGACAGCTGATGGTTTAGCGTTGATTATTCAATCGCCCTCTTTGAAGTGGGAAGACTGGGAAGGCATTCTGACTGAAGCCCAGGAGGCACTGTCGTCTGATCCCAAGCGTGACATGAAAACGCTGGATTTAAATCGCGCGGATATTCAAATTGGACGTCTAATCTACAAGGGACTTAATTTTGAGTCGGTGAAAGTCAATGCGAGAGCGTACCCGTCTGGCGCTTGGAGTGGCAACATTGCGAGCACTTTGGCAAAAGCCGACTTTAACTTCACGCCGCGCACGAGCCACTCTCATCCGCTTTTGACGGCAAATTTTGACTACCTGCACATTCCACGTCCGGAGCTGGTTGATGAAGCGATTAAAGTCGCTCCGAAAGAAACGCAGTCTCTGCCTTCTGTCGCCTTGACCATTAAGGATTTGCGCTACCAAGATTTCAACTTAGGCACATTAAAACTTTGGGCAGAAAATGAAGGTAGCGGTCCGAGCACCCTTTGGGACTTAAAACAGTTCTCGCTGGCTAACAGCGATGCAACGCTAAGTGCCAACGGCTCTTGGAATGCCGGACAACGGAAAAACTCCCAGACAACGCTCGAGGCAACCCTTGACGTTAGCGATTTAGGCGAATTGCTCGAGCGCTTTAAACTGGCCCACGTCATCAACGACGGCAGCGGTCAAGTTCATGCCAAACTGCAGTGGAATGGCGCTCCGGTTGACTTCAACACGGACTCGTTAAACGGCACAATTTCCACTACACTCGCTTCGGGCCAAATTCTTCAAGTAGAACCCGGTGCGGGCCGCATTCTGTCACTGTTGTCATTGCAAACACTATTAAGACGCCTTACCTTTGATTTCCGTGACGTGGTCGGTCAAGGTTTTGTTTTTGACTCGATTTCGTCCAATGACACCATCACCAATGGCGTTCTTAATGCAAATTCGTTCCGACTGATTGGCCCACAGGCCACTATATTGGCCGAAGGCTCGCTTGACCTCAATAAGCTCACACAAAATATCACCGTTACGGTTTTACCCGACATCAGTTTAGGCGGAGCCAGTCTTGCGCTTGCCGTTGCCAACCCCATTTTAGGCGTCGGCAGCTTTATTGCTCAGTTGGCACTTCAGACGCCGCTATCGGAATTACTAAGCACTGAATATAAAATTACCGGTTCAATTGATGAACCCATTGTTACAAAGGTAGGAGAAGCGACAGAGACCTCGGCTTCTTCTCAAAAATAAGAAAAGGAAAAATCATGCGAATTGCTGCTTGTCAGATGGTTTCGGGGACGAATATTGATGAAAATATTCATACCGCGAAATCTTTAATTGACTCGGCCGCCCAAAGCGGAGCCGAGCTGGTTGTATTGCCCGAGTATTTTTCTTTGATGCCCGCAAGCGACAAAGATTGGGTGGCAGCGGCCGAGACTTTCGGCGACGGCCCTGTGCAAAAAGCGATGAGTCAGGCTGCCAAGGAAGCTCAAATCTGGCTTGTTGCCGGCACCATTCCTCTTAAGGCTAATGATGACCAACACTTCATCGATGCTTGCATTGTTTACAACCCCAGCGGAGAAGTGGCTGCCCGTTACGACAAAATTCACCTTTTTCAGTTTGAAAGAAGTGAAGAGCACTATGAAGAGGCTCAAACGACACAAGCCGGCCACGAAGTAAAAACCGTTGCCATTGAGACTTGGGAAGGCGCCTGGAAGGTCGGTCTATCCGTTTGTTTTGATCTTCGTTTCCCGGAATTGTTCCGCAAGCTCGACACGCCCGACATTATCACTTTACCGGCGGCTTTCACAAGCTTTACGGGTCGCGCTCATTGGGATCCACTCTTACGTGCCCGAGCCATTGAAAACCAATGCTATGTGCTTGCCTGCGCTCAAGGCGGCAATCACGAAAACGGACGTCAAACTTGGGGGCACAGCATTTTAATTGATCCCTGGGGAGCAACCGTTGCGGAATTAACACAAGGTGAAGGAGTGTTACTCGCGGAGGTTCAAGCCAGCCGTATCAAGCAGGCAAGAGACATTTTGCCCGCATTAAAGAGCCGTACGCTTTAATGCTTTTGCTCCGATATTGACGGCAACGTTCACCATCTTCGGACAATTGCATTATTATCTGTATTTGTAGTTAATTTTGTTTTATTGAGACCTGTCTGCTATCAGGCCTTAAGATCAAAAGGGGTTTGATCTTGTTTCGTTTAATGACGCCTATTGTGTTGCTGACGCGACTTTTAGTCGGTGCCTATCCCCAATGGATCGGCAGTACACCATCGGACAAGCAACGCATCTATTTTGCCAACCACACTAGCCACTTGGACACCATTGTCCTATGGTCATCGTTGCCTAAAGAAATCCGCTCACATACCCGTCCGGTTGCCGCTAAGGACTACTGGATTAAGGGGGCCATTCGCAGACGCATTGCCATTGAAGAGTTAAATGTGGTTTTGGTCGACCGCCGCCGCACCGAACACAGCGATCCTCTTGAACCCCTGAGAGAATGCCTGCGTGAAGGCTCTTCCATGATTATTTTTCCGGAAGGCACACGTCGCCCTCAGGCCATACCGAGTGAATTCAAAAGCGGTATCTGGCGCTTGGCGCGTGAATTCCCGACCGTGGAATTAATTCCGGTTTACATTGAAAACCTTTACCGAGCCATGCCTAAAGGCGTCTTAATTCCTGTGCCTACGGTCTGCTCAGTCCGTTTTGGCGCACCATTACCCTTCACACCAGAGGATCCGAAAGAAGAATTTCTGACGAGAGCCCGCGAAGCGGTCATTAAATTGTCGGAGGCTTAATATGCGGTTGGGTATTACCTTACAAGAAACCTATACGCTGGTTCTGGTTGTTTTGGTGCTCTTGGCCATTATCGGGACGGGCTATTGTCAATGGGCTATTCGCAAAGCTGTCGCTCCGGAACAAATTGAAAGGATCCGTGTCGTCAACTCCCGAGTCAAAATGGGTTGGTGGCTTATTATCGTTTTCACCTTAGCGTTCTGGGCAGGTCAAAACGTCCTTTTAATTGTCTTTGCCTTGGTGAGTTTTTTTACCTTTAGAGAGTTTGTCGCCCTGACCCCTATTAAAGTTTCGGACCACTGGGCACTCGTTGTCTCTTTTTATATTGTCATTCCGCTTCAGTATATTTTGATCGGGCTTGACCGCTATTGGCTCTTCACGGTATTTATTCCGGTCTACCTTTTCTTGCTGTTGCCCGTTTTGATGTCCCTGCGTCCGGACAATGACCGATTCCTTGAACGTGTAGCCAAAATTCAATGGGGCGTGATGTTAAGCGTTTACTGTATCAGCCATGCCCCGGCTATCATGAATTTTGACATTACACGATTTGGGTCAAGCCCCTCATTGCTGTTGCTCTTTTACCTCTTGATTGTCTTCTTGGGTGATCTCTTCGTTGTTATGGCCAGTTCCTATTTCGGCGGCAAAACCCTGCGAGACAACCCTCATAAAACAGTTAAAGGCATTTTGGTGGGCGGCTTTATCACCATCCTTATCGGCTATGCGCTTTTCTGGATGACGCCCTTTAGAACGTGGCAGGCTTTAGTGATGGCCACCATCATCGTGGTAACCGGTGCTTTCGGCGATATCGTCATCTCGTCTGTTAAGCGCTCCTTAGGCAGCCGCTTCTTTGACGGTGATAAATACATCGGCCGTGGCAATCTTGAACGCCTTGCCCCCTTGATGTTCTCCGCTCCGATTTACTATCACATTACACAGGCTTACTTCTCAGCCAATTGGTAAAACATTTTAAGGGCTCCCAATGTTGGGAGCTCTTTTTTGCACCCACTCAATATATACCTCTAAAGAGAGTTATAGATGCCATTTTAATGCTTATTTATTGAAATATTTATACTTTTGTATAACTTAAATCCGCCTTTTTGAGATTTCCCGGGCATACACTAAAGAGTATCTTTTCATCTACCGGAGTTCTTTTATGTACGACCCCAAATCAAGAGTCGCCACAGAATTCATCTCTCACGAAGAAATTGAAGCGACATTGGCCTTTGCCGAAGAACACAAACATGACCGCGAATACATTCAGGCGGCACTCCAAAAGGCAGAAGCTTTCAAAGGCCTCACTCACAGAGAAGCCGCTGTCTTGCTCGCCTGTGAAGAACAGGATTTAAACGATGAGATTTTCGCAACCGCTAAAAAGGTTAAGGAGCATATATACGGCAACCGCATCGTACTATTTGCCCCGCTTTACCTTTCCAACTACTGCGTCAATACTTGCACATACTGCCCGTACCACGCTAAAAATAAACACATTGTTCGCAAAAAACTCACACAAGAACAAATCCGTCAGGAAGTCATTGCCCTTCAAGATATGGGCCACAAACGTCTTTTACTCGAAGCAGGAGAACATCCGCGCTACAACCCCATCGAGTACATTTTGGAATGCATCGATACGATCTATTCCATTAAGCACAAAAACGGTGCCATTCGCCGTGTCAACATCAATATTGCGGCAACCACGGTTGAAAATTACAAAAAACTTCACGAAGCCGGTATCGGTACTTACCAACTTTTCCAAGAAACCTATCACAAAGACCAGTACGAACTGCTGCATCCAAAGGGCCCAAAGAGCGACTACGCTTACCACACAGAAGCGATGGACCGCGCGATGGAAGGCGGAATTGATGATGTGGGCTTAGGCGTTTTATTCGGTCTGACGCTTTACCGCTACGATTTCGTTGGTCTTTTAATGCACGCGGAACACTTGGAAGCGGTCTGGGGTGTTGGACCGCATACCATTAGTGTGCCGCGCATTTGCCCGGCCGATGATGTGGACCCGAGGACCTTTACCAACGCCGTTCCTGACGAGCTCTTTTTAAAGATTATTGCACTGATTCGTTTGGCCGTTCCCTACACCGGCATGATTATTTCCACGCGCGAATCGGCACGCGTGCGCGGCAAGTGTCTTGAAATGGGTGTCTCACAAATCAGTGGCGGCTCTCGCACAAGCGTTGGCGGTTATGTCCTTGAGGAAGAAAAGGAAGAGAACTCTGCCCAATTTGAAACAAGCGATCGCCGCACGTTGGATGAGGTGGTGAAATGGCTATTGGACGGCGGCTACCTGCCCAGTTGGTGCACCGCTTGCTACCGCGCTGGCAGAACCGGAGACCGTTTTATGTCATTGGCCAAAACCGGTGAAATCGCCACGTATTGCCAAGCCAATGCCATCATGACGCTAAAAGAATACGCTCAAGACTACGCCCGCCCGGCTACACGTGAAGCCGCACAAAAAGTCATTGAGGCGGAAATTCCGAAGATTGTCCATGAAAAGATCCGCAAAGCCAGCGTGATTCGCCTTCAAAAAATTGAAGAAGGCGAACGTGACTTCAGGTTCTAATTTTTCCGGCTAAAACAACAAACCGGCGAATTGTTAAACTTTTCGCCGGTTCGTTTTTTCTGGTGCCAGAAACTGGCAAAGCCAGAGCACACTTTCAACTATTTAGCGCAAACTGTTGCGGTTTAACTCGCGTTGCTGAGACAGAATCATATGTTTGAGCAATCGAGCTAATTCGCGTTGCTCTTCCACGCTTAAGCAAGAAGCAAATTGCCGCTCCACTTCAACGTGGGAGTTAACTGCGTCCAGTGTCAGAGCTTTACCTTTTTCAGTAGCCTTCAAAATGACGCCTCGTCTGTCACCCGTATCCGGGAAGCGCTCAAGCAGTCCCTTTTCCTCAAGCTTACGGATTCGATTGGATAGCCCACCCGAAGTGATCAAAATTTTAGTTTGCAAAATCTTGGGCGTAATCACCGCATCGGGATTACGTGTCAAAACAGCCAACACTTCAAATTCACCACGGGTGAGATCGTAGCGGGCGAGGTTTTCAGCCACGCGCCGCTCCACGTAGTAGCTCATGCGAACTAAACGCGCCACAACCGAAATCGGCTCTGTGCTTAAAGTCGGAACCTGAGCCTTCCACTCTTCTTCGAGCGAATCGACAAAGTCCTTCAAATTGCGACTGGTATCTTCCGTCACGGTTATTTTGCTCCTAAGCGCTTAATGGCCAGATAGTGATAGATGTCAAAGAGTTCTTGCAGACGGAATTCTTCAAATTCAAACTTGGCTTGATGGTGACCAGCCTTTAATTCAGAACCGACAACCACGTAACCGGCCTTACCGCCTTTGTTTTGTACTCGACGCATCAAAACGGTCGCATCATCGCTGCCGTTAAAGTTCATGGTGTCACTGATCTTCGTGCAGTACTTAGCGTGTTGAGCTGCTTCAGCAAAATCGTTTTGAACTTCTTCGTCTTTCACAAAGTCGATGGCTTCGCCCATCACTTCGCTTTCAGCTTGGCAACCGTACATAGCGGCTGCGCCGTTGACACGAGCCACGGCCTCTTCAAACATGCAATTATTAATCGCTTCCGTTTCACCACGCACTTCCACTTGCATTTCAGCCGTCGAAGCGATCACGTTACGACCTTCACCTGCGCGCATATAGCCGACGTTAACACGCGTCATGCCTTGACCGTGACGAGGAATAGCCATCAAAGCCAAACTTGCCGTTGAGGCTGCCATCAACGCATTACGACCTACTTCGGGCTGCATACCTGCGTGAGACGGCGTTCCCTTAAAGCGGAAGTCAACCTTGGTCGTGCAAAGGAATTTTTCCGGAGCGGTGACCACTTCACCACCGGGGATATCACAACCCAAGTGACCGCAATAGAGATAGTCCAAATCATCCAAGACACCGCTTTCAGCAATCGGACGACCGCCACGAGAACCTTCTTCTCCCGGTTCAAAAATGAGTTTAACGGTACCGCAAAGCTGATCCTTGTTAGCAGCCAACCATGTAGCCAAACCCATCAAAACAGCTTGGTGTCCATCATGACCGCAGGCGTGCATGTAACCTGGGATTTGGGAAGCAAAACCTTCCTTTGTCGGAGCGTGTTCAGGATCGCTCGATTCAGTCACAGGAAGGGCATCCAAGTTGCAGAGAAAACCGATCGTGGGACCGGGACGGCCGGTCTCCAAAACACCGATCACACCCGTTACCCCTTGCATGCGTTCAAGGATTTCCGGACTCACCTTCTTTTGAGCTGCTTCGTAGAACTTCGCAATTTGTGGCTTGATTGCACCGCGAATAAAGTCCTTGTTGATCACATCGTAACCACACAAGACCTTAAAACCCAGTTTTTCCATGTGTTCAATAACACGGGCGCTGGAGACGAATTCACACCAACCAGGTTCCGGCCAAGCATGAATTTCGCGACGCTTGGCAATCAACCACTCTTGAGAGATCGGTTCTAAATAGGCCATGACAAATCTCCTTCAAATTAGATATAGCGAACGAACGACATAACCATCACGGCAATGAAGCCCGCCAAAATCGGTACAGAGGTGCGCTTAACCACTTCAAGCGGATTGGCACGCACGGAAGCCGCCACAATAATAATTACTGCGGCCACAGGCGAAATGGAACGAATCAAGTTCGAGGTACATTGCATTGGCAAAGCGACCATGATCGGATCAATACCGGCGTTTTGAGCAATGGACGGAATCAACTCGATGAAACTATAGAAAACCGCGTTACCCGAACCACTGATAAACGTAATCAAGGCGGTGATACCGGAGAAGGCAAACATGAGGCCTGCACTTGCGTTTTCAACACCGGCGATAGAGTTGGAAATCATGTCAATCATGCCCATGGCACGGAGCCCCGCCACCATGGTGGAAGCCGCCACAATCAACACCACAACCTGAGAGAAGCCCTCACCCATTCCCTTGAAAAAGAGATTAGCGTCCTTCATACCTTGCTTAACGTTACCCTTGCGAACTAATTCGCAAATGAAAGCCAATGCAAAGCAGAAAAGGGTAATTTCAACTAAGCCCACCTTAGCGTGTCTGAAGCAAGCCCAGAAGAAGATCACCAAAATCAACGGCAAAACCGGGAAAAGTGCGTAGTAAACAGGAACTCCCGTCAAATCACGTACTTTGAGTTTGCTTTCATCAATTTCGGCAGAAACTTGACCGGCTTGACGCTTATCCATGTAGCGCTGCCAGAAGTAGTGAACGATACCAATAACAATCAAGGCCGGAATCGTGATCGGAGCATGGTGATAGAAAACATAGTCAACCACGTGATCAAAGCCCAAGACACGAGCGGCCACCACATTGTCCCCGCCGAGCGGTGTCGGAACAATTGTTGCCGTTGTGGCGATCACACCAGCGGCTGTCAAGACGCTCATACGAGCGGCGCGAAGCACCGGGTAAAGCGTAGCCATCAAAATAACAGCCAAAGACGAGGCGCTCGGGATAATGATGGAGAGCAACGTACCGACCCAGAAAACTAACGGTACGAGAATATACGGCGAATGAATTCTTTCAAGCGGTTTGCTCAACACACGGATCACCATGTCATTGGCACCGATATGCGACATATAAGCAGCAAAACCGAAAAGAGTCAGAATGATTAAACCGGCATTGGAATATTGACTGATAAAGAGATCTTTCATCGCTTTAAACGGATCAACCCAATTTAAGCCGGAAGATGCCTTAGCACTCACGGCAGGATGACCAAGCATCACTGCAACAGCTAAAAGCACCAAGCCCGTTGCAAAGAGCACAACTTTGGCGTCGTAGTTTTTAGCAATTGCCCAACCGGCAATAACAAGTGCCACCACGCAAATAATTAATTCAAGCATTACCTATCCTTACAAGAGAAAAATAAGCTTTTTGATTTAAAAAAAGAGACCGAGGTCACTATACGCAACTTCCACCACTCGGGCAATAGATAAATACACCAAAAGGCCATTCTTTAAGAGGTAAATGCCTTTTCGAAAAGTATCTTCACATGAAGATATTTGGTTATAATTCCGTTATTGCATGACTTTCAGTATTACTTTTTTTCATGATGAACTTTGTTTTTCCGGGTTTTATTCTGGCAGCCTTTGCCGCAATCTTATGGGGAACGGCCGGAACCGCCCAAACATTTATCACGAGCCCCTCACTTTCTCCCTTATGGGTGGGAGCGTTGCGTCTAGTGTGTGCCTGTCTTTTTTTCTACCCCATGCTCGCTATTAGCCAACGTCAATTACAACCATCAAACGCTTCTGCTAAAGGTGAAGATCACTACCTTTTAAAAGTGATAGCCGCAGGTTGCTGCATGGCCATGTTTAATCTCTTATTTTTTAGTGGCGTCAAAATTGCCGGCGTTGCGCTTGGCTCTTGCACAATCATCGCCTCCGCCCCCGTGTGGGCCGGTATCCTAGAAGCCGTGATTAAACGCAAAGCACCCGACTCTTTGTGGCTTACCGGTGTTGCTGTTGCCATTGCGGGCGGCATTTGGATGGCCGTTTCACAAGCTGAAAATATTGAAGTCAGTGCGTTTGGTTTGGGTATTTGCCTCACAGCCGGCTTCTTTTACTCAAGCTACTCCTTACTTGCTAAAGAATTAGTTCGAATCACTACCCCATTGAGAGCCTCAACTCACTCATTTACCGTGGCCGCTGTCATTGCTTTATTGGCTGCCTGGATCTTTTCTCAAACGCCCGAAATTGTCTTTCAAGACATCCTCATTGTCTTTTACTTAGGTGTTGTCGTAACGGGCTTTGCTTATCTGCTTTACGGAACCGCGCTTAAAACCACTCGGGTTTCAACCTGTGTGGCTCTGGGACTTCTGGAACCCGTGACCGCCTTTGTCCTAGCCATCGTCGTTGTGGGTGAAAATGTTAACCCCTGGGCCACGTTGGGATTGCTGGCCATTCTTGCCGGTCTGGCTCTGGTTTTACGATCTGAACAAAAACAAAACACAGCCTCCTAACGAATAGAGTTTTTCTTTTTGAGAAGTCTGCGATCATTTTTGACTACAATGATCGCAGATACTCTTACGGAGGAAACTCTTCATGCTGCACTTAGCTGCCTATATCCCGGAGATGATTGAGACAAGACGCCATCTCCACCACCATCCTGAAATTGCCTGGACAGAATTTCTTACCACTCAAACCATCGTCAAGCGCGTTCGCGAATTAGGCTTTAAGACAATTCTCGGCAAAGCTTTGTTTGACACCGAACACGCTTTGGGTCGCGAAGAAAAAGTCATTGAAGAAGCGATGCAACGCTCTTTAAAGCTTGGCATGGATCCTGTACTTCTGAAAGAACTCGAAGGTTACACGGGCTGCATGGCTGTTTGGGAAACCGGTAAACCGGGACCTGTTACTGCTTTACGATTTGATATTGACTGCGTCAATGTTGAAGAAAATCACGATGCCTCCAATGAAGCGAATCGTGAAGGTTTTGACAGTGAATGCTGCGGTCTCATGCACGCCTGCGGACACGATGCCCATGCGGCCATGGGTCTAGCTGTTGCCCATTGGATTCATGACAATGCCAAAGAGCTCAGAGGAACCATCAAACTGATTTTCCAACCGGCAGAAGAAGGCACTAAAGGGGCCGCCGGCATCGCTTATTCCAAGAATTTGGATGATGTCGATTATTTGGTTGGCGGTCACATCGGTGTTGATGCCAAATTGCACGAAGTGGCGGTCATTCGCAATGGTTTCCTTGCCACCACCAAAATGAATGTCACTTTCACCGGTGTCCCAGCTCACGCGGGGGCTGCCGCCGAATTGGGACGCAATGCTTTGATGGCCGCTTGCTCAGCCGCTATGCAAATCATGGGTATCGCCCGTCACGGAAAAGGTGACACCAGCGTCAACATTGGCACCATTTCAGCCGGCGAAGGACGAAATGTCGTACCGGTTCACGCCAAAATGGAATTGGAAGTTCGCGGCAAAAACGATGAAATCAATCGTTATATGCAAGAAACGGCTGAACGCATGATTCGTGGTTCGGCTGAAAGCTACGGCGTAAAGTACAAAATTGACGTGATGGGCATGGCTACCGATATCCACTCAGACTCCGCCCTATCGGATATGCTTGAAGAAGAGGCGAAAAAAGTCCCCACTGTTAAGAAAGTCTTTGATATCAACTCTTGCACCGGCAGCGAAGACTGCTCGTTGCTGATGAAGACGGTTCAAAAACACGGCGGTCAAGCCACCTTCTTTTACTATGGCTGCAACCACCACGGCCACCACAGAGGTGACTTTGAAATTCAAGACACAGAAAGTATGCCCGAAGGTTTTGAAATCTTTGTCCGCATGCTGGAACGCTTAAATTCTGATTCCGCCCAATAATCATAATAGGCCTCAGGACTCAATCCCTGAGGCCACTCTCTCTTCAGGAATACTGGGATGCAGTTTCTTGCTCAATTTTTCAAGTTCGAAGAAAAAAATACAAACTGGCGCCGGGAACTGATGGCAGGCTTCACGGGTTTTGTCACCGTTTGCTACGTCGTGCTCGTGATTCCTGCCATGTTGGCCGATGCCGGCATGAATTTGCAGGCTGCGACGATTGCTGTTATTTGGGCCACGGCGTTTGCCAGTCTCTTAATGGGATTAGTGGCTAATTTTCCGGTTATCGTTGCACCGGGACTTGGCATTTGCGCCTTTTTCTCTTATTACGTTTGCGGACCGATGGGCCTCTCTTGGCAAACCGCTTTGGCAGCCGTCTTTATTTCCGGCGTCATCTTTTTTTTGTTGACGGTCACCAAAATCCGTCAATTGATCATTGACGCGGTGCCAACCGATATTAAGCACGCCATTGTTGTCGGTTTAGGTTGCTTTATTTCGTTTATTGGTTTGAAGAACGCCGGACTGATTGTGGCCGATCCCTCCACTTTCGTTGCTCTAGGAAACTTGCACAAGGCTGAACCGCTTTTGGCTGCCTTAGGTGTTCTTTTAATCAGTGCATTAATGGTTCGACGGATAAAAGGAGCCATGATTATCGGCATCTTGGCCGTTACTGTCTTGGGATTACTTTTGGGTGTCTCACCGCTTCCTGATCTGTCAACACTAAGCGCCCCCTCCTCACTGACACCCAGTGAAACCTTCTTTGAATTGGATTTCAATTCTGTTTTTGCTTATGGCATTGTGACCATAGTTTTCACGCTGACGATGGTGGATCTATTTGACAACATGGGAACCTTGATTGGTCTATCCATTCGCGCCAATATGCTCGATCACAAAACCGGACACATTGAAGGCTTGGAAAAGGCGCTTTTTTCGGATTCTGTTGCAACCATGGCCTCAGGTGTCATCGGCACACCCACCTGCACAAGCTATATTGAAAGTGCCGCGGCAATCGCCGAAGGCGGACGCACTGGCATTGTCCCCATTGTCAGCGCCATCCTATTTTTGCTCTGTCTCTTTGCTTTGCCTTTTGTGACAGTTGTTCCGGCTTACGCCACCGCTTCAGCGCTCATTGTGGTTGGTGGATTAATGATGCAATCCGTTGTTCACATTAATTTCAAAGACTTCTCAACCGGTATGCCGGCTTTCCTGACCATCATCACAATGCCCTTAACATTTAATGTGGCAACCGGTTTCGGATTGGGCTTTATCAGTTATGTGTTCCTCAAGCTACTGACAAATCAAACCAAAGATCTCAACATCATGACAATTCTTGTTGCTTTGGCTTTTGGCATCAACTTTATGATGCGCTGAAAAAAAAGAGCGCTCCACTTTTGAGAGCGCTCCTTTTTCGTTCAGTTCAGAAACGAATTATTGGGCGGCCATCATGGCGCAAGCCGTATCGAGCATACGGCAAGAGAAGCCCCATTCGTTATCGTACCAAGCCGTCACCTTCACCAAACGCGTACCAGAGACCTTCGTCAACGTGGCGTCAAAGATAGAAGAGTGCGCATCGTGGTTGAAGTCAATGGAAACGAGCGGTTCATCGTTGTAGCCCAAAATGCCTTGGTTTTCAGGCAATTCAGAAGCAGCCTTCATCACCGCATTGATTTCTTCAACCGTCACATCACGCTTGGCTTCAAAGGTCAAGTCCACAAACGAGACGTTGATCGTCGGAACACGCACGGCAAAACCGTCAAGCTTACCGTTTAAGTCCGGCAACACAAGACCCACAGCGGCGGCAGCGCCGGTCTTGGTCGGGATCATGGAGTGCGTTGCGGAACGAGCGCGACGCAGATCCTTGTGATAAACGTCAGTTAACGTTTGGTCATTGGTGTATGCGTGAATCGTCGTCATCAAACCACGTTCAACACCGATCGCCTTATGCAAAGCATTGACAACCGGAGCCAAGCAGTTTGTCGTGCAGGAAGCATTGGAAACAACGGTCATGTCCTTGGTCAAGACGTCTTGGTTAACACCGTAGACCACCGTAGCGTCCACACCTTTACCCGGAGCCGAAATCAACACTTTCTTAGCACCGCCTTCCAAGTGGGCCAAGCATTTTTCCTTGGTACGGAATGCGCCCGTGCATTCGAGCACAACGTCCACGCCCAATTCTTTCCAGGGCAGATTGCGGGGATCGCGGTCGCAGAACACGCGCATGCGGTCACCATCAACAATCAGGTACTTTTCCGTATCAGAAACTTCCTCAACCTTCACTTCGTGGTTGAAGTGTCCGTGAACCGTGTCATGACGCAACAAATGAGCATTGGTCTTGATGTCACCCATGGCGTTAATGGCCACGATTTCGATATCGTGCTTTTTGCCCAATTCATAGTGGGCGCGCAACACGTTACGACCGATGCGGCCAAAACCCGTAATGGCAACTTTAATGGTCATTTTGAAAATCCCCTCTTTAGTAATTAATGATTAATGGCTTTCATAGCGGCTTCAACCACGCGATCCACGGTAAAGCCGAATTTTTCCCAAAGCACACCGGCAGGAGCCGATTCACCGAACGTATCGATGCCGACCACTTCACCGTTCTTAACGTACTTGTACCACAAACCGGTCACCGATGCTTCGATGGCAACTTTGGGCGCATCCGTTAAAATCGCACGCTTTTCTTCTGAAGACAGTTTATCGAAAAGTTCCGTGCAGGGCATGGACACCACTCGTGTACCGATGCCTTTTTCTTCCAAAGCTTCGCGAGCCTTCACCGCCAAGGGCACTTCGGAGCCCGTGGCAATGAGAACGCAGTCGACCTCATCGGCGCCTTTACCCGACTCTTTCATGACGTAGGCACCGGCTTTAAGAGCTTCTTTAGCATCACGCACGACCTCTTGCGGATCACGGGCGATGAATTCAATATTTTGACGCGAACCAATAATGATTGACGGCGTATGGCGGGATTCAATAGCGCTTTGCCAGGCCACCAATGCTTCAACCGTGTCACACGGGCGCCAGACATTTAAATTCGGGATAAGACGCAAACTCGGAATGTGTTCTACAGACTGGTGCGTCGGGCCGTCTTCGCCCAAACCGATGGAATCATGAGTGAAAACAAAGATGGAGCGCTGCTTCATCAACGCTGCCATGCGGATGGCGTTTCTCGAATAATCGGAGAACGTCAGGAACGTGGCGCTGAAAGGCACAAATCCATGATACAAGGCAATGCCATTTTGAATCGCAGACATACCGAATTCACGCACACCGTAATTAATGTGACGGCCCAAATAGGTGTCCGGTCTCATGGCTTCAACACTGGTCCAATTGGTCAGGTTAGAACCCGTCAAATCAGCAGAACCGCCAAGCAATTCGGGCAGATGCGGAGCAAAAGCGTTCAGCGCTTTTTGACTTGCTTTACGGGTTGCCACGGTTTCCTGAGCCGCCGCAGCCTTCTCAATGGCTTGTTGCATGACGGCTTCAAAATCTTCAGGCAGATCGCCCTTCAGACGGCGGGAAAGCTCTTTACAGAGTTGAGGATATTCTTGACCATAACGAGCCCACATCTCGTTGTACTCGGCTTCGAGTTTTTCACCCTTTTCACGGGCGTTCATCGCATCGTAAATTTCCTGCGGAATGACAAACGGATCCCATTTCCAGCCAAGTGCCTCGCGAGTGAGTTTGAGTTCTTCCTCACCCAACGCTTCACCGTGAACCTTACTTGTGCCTTGACGGTTGGGGGAACCTTTACCGATAACCGTACGGGCGATAATAAGCGTGGGTTTGTCTTGGCTTTGCTTAGCCGTGGCAATCGCGCGATCCATCTCATCGATGTCGTGGCCATCAACCGGACCAATCACGTTCCAACCGTACGATTCAAAACGCTCACGCGTGTTGTCCGAGAACCAGTTGATTACTTTACCGTCAATGGAAATTCCATTGTCGTCGTAAATCACAATCAACTTGTTGAGCTTCCAGGTACCCGCCAATGAGCACACTTCGTGGCTGATGCCTTCCATGAGGCAACCGTCACCTAAGAAGCAGTACGTATAGTTGTCAATAACATTAAAGCCCGGACGGTTAAATTCGGCCGCGAGCATTTTTTCAGCCAAAGCCATACCCACCGCGTTACCGATACCTTGTCCCAAAGGACCCGTGGTGGTTTCCACACCGGGCGTCACATCCACTTCCGGGTGTCCGGGCGTCTTGCTGTGCCACTGGCGGAAGGCCTTTAAGTCATCAATTGTCAGATCGTAGCCCGTCAAGTGCAAAAGCGCATATTGCAGCATTGAGCCATGGCCATTACTCAAAATGAAGCGATCACGGCCAATCCACTTCGGATCGGCGGGATTGTGGCGCAAATGTTTTGTCCACAAGGCAATCGCAATATCGGCCATGCCCATCGGCATACCTGGGTGACCGGACTTGGCCTTTTGCACGGCATCCATGGCCAAAGCACGGACAGCATTAGCCATCAACTGAGGAGTGACACAACAAGTCATAGTGTTTCTAACCAATTTAAAAGGAGAAAATCACACATCAGACGAAACCATTTTCATCCGACTTAAACAATAAGATTGTACTGAAATTGTGGGCTTAATTCGGTCTAAAGCGCAAAACTTTTTGACCGAATAATTTAGAGTGACCACCACTTTTCAAACTTTGACAATAAGGAAATATCCCTAGGCGTTTTCATGGAGCTTCTAGGTAGTTTGGCGTAGTATTTTCCGCGGCCGGGTATGTTCCGGCTGCCGGACAAGTCCGGCTGAACATTATGAGGAGTTTTTCATGTTCAAAAAAGCGACTTTGGTGGCCTCTGTTTTGGCCGCATTCTCTACCATGAGCTTGGCTTGCACGACTGTTTTGGTCGGCCCTGAAGCAACTGCAGACGGTTCTTTCTTCGTTGGCCGCAACGCCGACAGCGATGCTTTGAAAGCTCAACACATGGTGATCCATCCCGCCAAAAAGAACCAAAAAGGAATGTATCGCACACAAGACTACAAGGGTGCCACCAACTTTGAATATCCGCTTCCGAAAAATGCTATGCGTTACACGACCGTTCCTAACTGGAAGACGCAATTGCACGGTGCCGTTGGTTTCAACGAAGCCGGTGTCGGCATGTCTGGAACGGAGTCTATTTTTGCCCGTGACGATGCATTAAAACTTGACCCCTACAATGAAGCAACGGGTATTACCGAAGACGATATTTTGGATGTCATTTTGCCGCGAGCCAAGAGCGCGCGAGAAGGCGTTCAAATCTTAGGCAGCATTGTTGAAACGATCGGTGCCGGCGAAGGATTTGGCGTGGCATTCGTTGATGAAAAAGAAATGTGGTACCTTGAAACCGGTACAGGCCATCAATGGATTGCTCAACGCATCCCGGCTGATCAATATTTTGCCTCCGGCAACCAAGGTCGTCTGCAGGCCTATGATCCGAAGAGCCCCGACTTCATGGCCAGCAAGAATTTGGTGAAGTGGGCAACAGATAACGGCTTTTACGATCCGAAAAAAGACGGCGCCTTTAATTTCTCCAAGGCATACACCCGTGATGACTCTCGCGATCGCGTCTACAACGACCCGCGCGTCTGGCAAATTCAAAAGATCTTGACGCCGAGCTTGAAGCAGCCCGTGCAAGAAGGCCGCAGCTTCCCGGTTTATGCCAAACCTGAAAAGAAGGTCACGCTCGAAGACATGAAGAGCATCTTGCGCAATCACTACGAAGCCGGTGAATTGCAAAGCCATGATCCCTATTCCAAAGGTTTGCGCGGTGACGAAGAATACCGTCCGATCAGTGTTTTCCGTACCTACGAATCACACGTGATGCAAGTGCGTCCTTGGATGCCGCGTGAAATCGGTTCTGTGATTTACGTGGCCATGGGCATGCCGAATCTTTCCGTTTACGTCCCGTACTACCACGGTCTTGACGCTTACCCCGCCCATTACGGCATGGGTACCAATGAAGCTGACAGCCAATCCATGTACTGGAAGTACCGCAAACTTCAAACGCTCGTGATGACCGACTACGTCAAGTTGGCTCCGATTGTTGAAAAGGCCTATCACGAATTCGAAGCCGATACAGCTAAGAAACAAAAGGCTTTCGAAGACGAATATCTGAAGATCTATAAGAAAGATGCCAAGAAGGCTGACAAGATGCTCAATGACTTCAACTTGAGCGTCATGGCAAGTGCTGAAAAATTGGCTGAAGACTTAACAAATCAAATCTTCACCATTCGCACGGCTGATATTCAAGCCGCCAACTTCTTTGCCAATAAGAGCAAGAAAGACTAATTAGGTTTTCTCCTAAACGTCTCATCAGCCGTCCATTTCTGCTTGATTTGGGCGGCTTTCTCGTTTCAGAAAAGTCCTTTACAATCCTTCTGACTCTTTAATCAATACCTTATAAGATGGCTCCCCGTTTTTACGTTGATTGTGATTTCCAACCCAACAGCACACTTGTGCTGCCGGAAAAACCGGCTCACCACGCCAGCCGTGTCCTTCGCATGAGAGAAGGAGACAGCGCCGTGCTTTTTGACGGACGGGGAAACGAAGCTCAGTGCATCCTGCACTTTTTCTCTGATCGAACTGAGGCAAACATTTTTTCGGTAGCCCCAAGCCACACGGAAAGTCCTTTAAAGACCGTATTAATTCAAGCCCTAGTGTCTCAAGAAAAATTAGATTGGATTTTGGAGAAAGCGACCGAACTCGGCGTATCCAAATTGGTTATTGTTCCGGCTGAACGAAGTGTGACTAAATTGGACGCAAAACGCTTGGAAAAGCGCCTCAATCAATGGAAAAACACCGTGCAGAGTGCCTGCGAACAATGCGCCCGAAGTCTGATTCCCAATGTGCAGTACTGTGATCAATTGCAAACCGCTCTTATTGAAAACAAAAGTGAACGCAATCTTGTCTTGGCCCCTGCGGCACAAAAGGGTTTCTATTTAGGGGACTCTCAGAGCGTGACGTTTGCTGTCGGCCCCGAAGGTGGATTTAGCGCGCAGGAAATCGAACTTGCCAACACATTGGGCTATGAAAGCGCACTACTGGGTCCAAGGGTTTTAAGAACGGAAACCGCGGGCCTCGCGGCACTTGCTGTTGCTCAAAGCCAATGCGGAGACTTTCGTTAGAAAAAGATTCCGGCCAATCCCAAGAAAATTAAGAATCCGCCGCTATCGGTGATGAAGGTAAGAAGAACGGAGCTGCCCATGGCGGGATCGCGGTCAAATTTCTTCAGCGTCAGCGGAACAATCAGCCCCACCAGTGCGCCAACGATAATGTTGAGCATCATCGCAAGGAACATCACTAGGCCCAACTTCATCCCAAAGCTTGCGTCAAAGTAAAGTAACCATGCTCCCAAACCGGCAATCGCACCCCATAGCAGACCATTGATTAAAGCAACTCCCAATTCTTTTTTAAAGAGATCCATGGTGTTGCTCGCGGTCACTTGACCCATGGCGATTGAGCGCACCAAAAGCGTCAATGTTTGATTGCCCGTGTTGCCCGCAATATTGGCGGCAATCGGTAAAAGAGCTGCTAAGGCAACCACTCGGGAAATTGTCCCTTCAAAACAGCTGATGACTCTTGAAGCTACAAAAGCCGTGCACAAATTGACACCAAGCCAAATCCAACGGCTCTTAGCGGCCTCCCAAACACTTCCGAACAAGTCTTGCTCATCACTCAAACCGACCGCGGCGTAAGCATCCTCATCGCTGCTTTCACGAATCACATCCATCACTTCATCGACCGTCAGACGACCGACTAAGCGACCGGTTTCATCAACCACAGGAGCACTCACCAAGTCATAACGTTCGAACGCCTGGGCTGCATCGGTTGCGTCATCCAAGGGATTTAACGTTAAGACATCACCCTTCATCAATTCCCGAACACTTCTTTCCGGATCACTGATCAAAATTTTCGATACGGGCAAAGCCCCTTTGAGTTTTTGATTCCGGTCGACCACGAAAATCATGTCGGTCAATTCCGGCAATTCTTCAAAACCTCGGAGATAACGGAAAACCGCCTCCAATGAAGAATCTTCTCGAACCGAAATAATTTCAAAGTCCATGCGCGCGCCAACGCTTTCTTCCGGGTAACTCATGGCCGCGCGCAACTGCGCACGTTCTTTTGTCGTCAACCCTTCTTGAACTTCAGCCACCACATCGGGCGGCAAGTCTTCGACCAAGTCGGCAATTTCGTCGGTATCCAATGTTTCCATGGCATCGACGAGTTCCTCGCGGTCCATCGCATCAATCAAGGTTTCACGAACACTATCGTTGACCTCAACCAACACGTCACCGTCTTGGTTATTACGCACCAAATCCCAGACAATCAGACGATCATCTGTCGGAAGAGCTTCGAGAATGTAGGCGATATCGGCCGGATGCAGAGGCGCCAAAATTTTGGCGATCTCGGATTTGATTTGAACATGAAAGCTCTCGCGTAATTGAGCTTCTTGTTCCTTAGTCAGAGCGCCGCTGGCACTAATTTTGTGGCGCTGATCTTCGGCTTTTTCAAGGCATTGTTGAATGCGAGCGAGGGCGCGGCTTGCGAGTTCGGGTTCGCGAGCCGATCCTACCGTCTGTGCGGTACCAACCCCATTCGGAGCTGTTTTAAGTTCAATGTCTCGAGCTTCTGGCATCGAGGCACCCCGTCATTCATAAAAACCTCTGCTATCCAAAGGAAAATTTTGTTTAAAGCCCCTGCATTGTACCACCGTACTCTCAGAGCTCAACTTAATCGCTTAGAAAAATAAAAAACCTGTCCGAAGATTTTTTTCAACGGACAGGTCTTACTAGGCTAACCTGCTAGTTATTTGACGATTTTCACTGTATCAAAGGCTGCAACTGGTTTCCCATCAACCTTCGTGAAAAGGAATAATTCCGTATTCACGTCTTGGAATGTTGTAGCCACAGCACCCTTGACAGGGAATGTGATAACAGCATCTTTTAAGCCGTCACCGTCAACGTCTCTAAAGACAACCTTGACGGGTTTGGCACGATGGCGATTGAGTTCATCCTCACCGTCAGACCAAGCGGATCCGAATTCCGTCACGGATTGATCCAGTTTTGTTGCGTCAAAATCTTTTTGAGACAACAAGACCACATCCACCGTTCCCTTTTCATCCGACAAGCTCAGCTTATCCTTCATGATCACGATGTCTTGCTTATTGGCCTTCATCAAGACCTTGGAAGCAGCGCCCAAGGCTTCGTTGTAATTGAGCACATTGAAGTTATGCATAAATTCAACGGCGCGATCCTTATCAATCGCCGCAAGCGATTTGGCGCGGGCTTCAACTGCGCCCAATTCCTCGGCCTTGCGCTCTTCATACTCTTCAATGGCGTCAATAACATCTTCTCGCAGGCTCGGCATCCAATCCAAGAATTGTTCAGCCAGAACGAACGTAAAGACGTTCTTGTCCAAAGAGAAGCTCATTTGTTCGGGCGTTGCATGGAATTGAGCGCGTGTGCCGACAGTCGGACTCATGAAAGCTTGAGCCAAGGCCGGTTTAGCAAGCGGGAAAGCGGGCACAAACGCCGTTTCGTACGGACGCGCGTTACTTCTCCATGTCACGGTTAAAAGCGGATCTTTGGCGAGCTTAAAGACAACGCTATCGTGCGTGTCGATATTGCCGATGTCACGCAAGTCATACAGATGCCAGCCGGTTACCGAGCGATCCACTTGATCGGACTGAGCGCGCATAATCTTTTGCACATCCCACGGTGTCACCTTGTCCTTCGGAACAATGGATTGAGGAATGGCGTTGTGATCTTCGATCATTTCACCGGTCATGATCTTCATGAAGGTTTGAACACGCTGTTTATTCCAGTCAGCGGCGCGACGACGATCAGGCTGATAGGCTTCGCGGAAATTGAAGTCAGAATAATCCCCAGCCTTGGCCGGTTTATAGGTGCCGATCTTGATGGCATGTTCAACCAAATCGGGCGAGGCAATCACATTTTCCTTATCGTTTAAATCGACGTTTGTTAACGAATAAGAATTCGCTAAGAAGGCGACTTCGTTGTCCTTAACCTTACGGGCGAGATAGCGGTGTCCACGAAGGATAGCCATTTGCCAAGCTTCATTATGGTCGGCGAATGTATAGGTGCGGCCTTCATGTGTGTAACCATATTTTTCAACCAGCTCAATGGCAATCTGTACGGCTTCACGAGCAGTATGGGCACGTTCTGCGGTGATACGACGAATACCGTAGCCTATGCCACCATTTTTCACCTTTTCATCCTTTTCAACCGTGTCACCACAGTTATTGGATGTAATCAATACACCGGCTTCATTAAAGAAACCATCGGAAAAACTATAGCCTTCAGGTGCAAGCGTCTGCGTCCACCAGTAACCCAATGTCTTCGCTACTTGGGGAATTTTGGCGGCTGTCGGTTCGTATTCAATCATTTCGCCTTTTTTGTGTGTCGCAGCCGGCACCCAATATTGGCTCATGAGAATACGACGGTCATTGTCCTCGTTGTGACCAACAATAATTTCGCCGGTGGATGAGGCATCCTTACCGACGATAACCGTAAAACAAGCTTGAGCTGACATTGCTGTTCCTAACATAAGGGCGGCAACCGAAGCCGCCATCAATGTTTTTCGAATTATCATGTGAAAACTCCCTCCGATAGATTATTGATCAAACCCCGAGGTTCAGTTTAGGCCCCCTCTATAAGGTTTGCTCAATCTACTAACAAGGAGTTTCCCTAATTGCTTTTTTAGTGGCGCAATAAAAAACAACTATTCAGAATCAGTAGGCTTTTGCTCTTGCTGAGCATCAGTTTCTTCCAAAGGTTCATCCTCTTCGAGCGACTCTTCATCGGTCTCATCAAGCACTTCTTTTAATCGTGCATCCAAAAGAACATCGACATAGTCAACACCCAAAATGTCCAAGAGGATCTTTTGACCGCGAGGTAATTCCGGAAGTCCCGGCATTCTTTGCATAAAAGGCAAACCCTCAATTCGGATTAATTCGCCTTTGACAACCACCGCTTCAATTGTCTTGAGCCCTTCTTGCTCAATCCAGCGCAAACTCCAATACCTTTCCATCTTGCGCTGAAATTCCGAGTAAGCCCCGTAGGTCAATGTGAAATTGGAGACGATGGCAAAAAGATCCGTATCACTCGGTCGATAACTCGGCGAACGGTCTAGTACCGCACTGATTAATTGTCGTTGGTTAACCAAATCGACATACCGACGCAACGGAGAAGTACACCACGCATACTGGGCAACACCCATTCCATCGTGCGGCCCCGGCGTGGTACTCATCTTCACCCTGCCCATACTTTGAGAACGGTAGATACCGGCTACATTCATCTCTTCAAGCCAACCACCCCAAACGGTGTTGGCAAAAATCATCAATTCACCTACGGCTAAGTCCAGGGGCGAGCCTCGTCTGCGCGACTTCAGATGAATAACAGCATCTTCCCCGTCACCGTCTAAGTCGAAGCTCCACTCAATACGTCCTAACTGTTCCGGTTTCCCTCTTACAGCTTCCCGCTCCGATAAGCATTTTTTAGCAAATTTCCAAAGCCAGGTGATTTCTTCAGCAAACGGATGATTGACAGTTCCTCCTAAAAGTTTTTCTTCGGTAAATTCATCTTCAATCAAGTCGTAGCGGATATTGGAACAAACTTTAATGCGCTCCAGGTGAGTTTCTGTGGCGGAAACTTCAAGCGTTTCTTTATCAACCAGCGCATAAAGAGACAAGCAGGGAACGGCTCTACCCTCATCTAAAGAGAACTCTTTAATCCAATCCTCCGGCAACATGGTGGTCTTGATGCCAGGAGCATAAACCGTAGAAAGTCTTGAACGGGCTACGCGGTCGATATCGCTGTCACGCTCAATTCCAAGTCCCGGCGCCGCAATGTGTACACCGATTCGAAGAAGCTTGTCATCAACATGCTCAACACTTGTCGCGTCGTCAATTTCTGTTGTTGACGAGTCATCAATGGAGAAAGCTTTGACATTGGCAATAGGGAGATCATCCCAACCATTTTCAGATGGTTTCACCAAATCGGCGGCAAAACCCTTTCCTTTCGGAAAATACTGCGCATAAAAACTGTCAATGTGCCAACGATAAGCGGACTTAATCGCCCCTAAAGAGAGCAGCAGACGAAGTGGCGTCATACGTGCTTCGCTTGCCGCATCAGAAAGAGCCTTCCACAAATTACTGTTTTTATCGGGTGAAACCAGTAAATTGATAGCCTGAGAGACAATTTCCTTCGGAGCCGTTTGCTCATCAATCATCTGCCGCACCCAAGCCTTTTTCTGCTCTTCAGCTAAACGCTTCTTTTCTAACGCTGCCAAAGCGGTCTTCAATATTTCTTCTGGTGCTTTACGATAATTACCGCGACCTTTTCTGTGAAAGTAGACGGGATGATTGTGAAGTGTCAGCAGTGTGGCGATCTTCTCAATGACGGAAGCTGCTTCTCCGAAATATTCGACAGCCAAAGTCTCAAAGCGAAACTCTCCCTCGGGAGCGACTTCCCAAAGAAACTGGGGATCGATTTCGGTGCTCATGGCTTCCGCTTTGGGCATTACGTCTGATGCCACAGGCGATTCAAATTCAAAAAAGACGTGCCCGCCTTTGACTTTTGTACGCCTACCGGTCAAAAGCTCCACTTGATAGGCACTGCCGTTTTGCGACAAAATCGTGCCGACTTTAAAGGTACCGTCTTCTTCAAAAAAGAGATACATTAAATCGCCCCTTTCAGCGTTGTTTGAATAAATTGCGTAATCCCGGTTAAGAACATTTGAACGGCCATTGTAGCCAATATCAATCCCATCAGTCGTTCAAAAGCGGCGGTTGTTCTTTCCCCTACGATTTTCTGAACACGTTCGGCAAATACCAAAATCGCAGCACTGATGGCGCAAGTGAGCACCACGACCAAAAGCCACTCCGGAATACGATCAGGGTCACTGCCGACTAAAAGTAAAATCGTTGCCAACGTCGAAGGCCCTGCAATAGCAGGTACTGCCAAAGGCACGATAAAAGGCTCTCCACCGGGCGCTTCTCCAAAGACACCTTCCTTGGATGGGAAAACCATTCGAATGGCCATCAACAAAACAATCAGGCCGCCCCCCATTGACAAGGCCGCTTGACTCAATCCCAGTGCGTCCAAAAATGCTTTTCCGCCGAAGGCGAAAATGCACAAAATCAAAGCCGCGATCACACACTCACGTATCACCACACGAGAGCGCCTATGCTCCGGAACAGACTTCAACGAGGAAATAAAAATAGGAATGTTTCCGAGGGGGTCGGCCATTAAAAACATCAACAACAGGGCCGATACAAAAGAGTGCTCCATTCAGATGTTCCTTTCTTATTGATTGGCTGCCGCAAAATGTTCGATTTCCGGCAAACATTGTTCAAAATCGGTTATTTCGTGCGTGTTTTCAGGCAGAAGAATTTGCCTGCAGGCACTGTATTTTTTCTGCGCCTTATGCCAGTCCAACACTTCATCTGCCGTTGACAAAAAGACTAGATAACGCTCGGGGTGAATAATTTCACAATGCATACTTTTTGCTTGATCGGCAAATTCCGGTTTGACTTCAATGGTACGCCCCGTATTGGCAATGGGCTGTACCCCCAGATAATCATTAATGACACACCAGGGTTCTGTCGCCGGATTAAAAAGAATGGCCCGACAGCCGATTTTTTCGGCAAGCCAAGTCGCGTAAAAGCCCCCAAGGCTTGAGCCTGCTAAACATAATTGACTCGGATTGATGTCCTTAACCGTTTCAAGCAATATCTTTTGAACGGCAAGCGGTGAAGCATTTAAGTCAGGTGCCAAAAAGGTAAACTTTTCGCCTAAGGCCTCACGCATTACCTGACCTTTATTGCTATCAGGTGAAGAGCGAAATCCGTGCAGATACATTAAAACCATTTTCAGCCTTTATTTTTCAGCAAGGAAAGAAGCTGACCGTGAATACCGCCAAAACCTCCGTTGCTCATCACCAAAATATCATCGCCCTTTTGGGCTAAAGAAGCCGCAACTGCAGCGGTTTCTTGCACCGTATGAAGCACATGAAGTTTTTCACCTAAAGGTGCTAGAGCTGCACTAACATCCCACCCCAATTTTGGATCGGCATAACAGACAACAAAATCAGCTTCTTGCAAACTGCCTGCCAGTCTGTCTTTCATGGTACCCATTTTCATAGTGTTACTTCTGGGTTCCAAAACAGCAATCAGGCGTCCTTTTTTCTCCATTTTGCCGCGCAAGGCTCGAATCGTTTCGTAAATGGCTGTCGGATGATGAGCAAAATCATCAATCACTGATACTCCATTTTCGATACCTTTTAATTCCAAACGGCGTTTTACGCCCGAGAATTCCTCCAAAGCGGTCAATGCTTCCTTGAGATCTATTCCGACATGAGTCGCCGCAGCAACCGCTGCCGATGCATTCAATAAATTGTGGTGCCCAGGCAAAGACAAACGCAGCGCACCAATCAAACGACCTTTATAAAAAAGTTCATTACCTTGAAGGTGCCAACCGCGCTCATCATTGAAATAGACGCAATCACTATAGAGCCCCCGATTCAGGACGCGCTTTAACGCTTCACTCTGACCATTCACTACGACTCTGGCGTTTTGAGCCATCATTCTGACTAAATGATGAAATTGTGTTTCAATGGCGTGCAGATCCGGGAATATATCTGCATGGTCATATTCGAGATTATTGAGAATGGCGGTTTTAGGCCGATAGTGTACAAATTTTGAGCGTTTATCAAAGAAGCAGGTGTCATACTCATCGGCTTCAATCACAAAATAGCGAGAAGAAGTGAGTCTTGCCGAATGAGCAAAATTAGCCGGCACCCCTCCGATTAAAAAACTCGGATTTTTGCCGCAACGCTCCAAAATCCACGCCAAAAGCGAACTAGTCGTTGTTTTCCCATGTGTTCCGGCAACAGCTAAAACATGACGGGAACCCAGAATCGTCTCTCCCAGCCATTGAGGTCCCGAAGTGTAGGGCAATTGATCATTTAAGATCTTTTCCAATAAGGGATTGCCTCGGGAGATAGCATTGCCGATTACATACAAATCCGGTCGCAAGGCAACCTGACTTTCATCAAAGCCTTCAATGAGTTCAATACCGGCAGAGGCGAGTTGATCGCTCATTGGCGGATAAACATTGGCGTCACACCCGGTCACACGGTGACCCGCCGCTCGCGCCAACTGAGCTATACCTCCCATGAAGGTTCCGCAGATACCTAATATATGAACATGCATAAAAAGCCTAACCTCATTGAAAAACCAGAATATTTTAGCCAAATCACCGCCTGTTCAGTGCATCAATATTCATATTTTTGAGCATTTCGCCTAATTTCTAAGCAAGGCCGACAAGTTATTTTGAAAACAGTCGCTAACTTCTTACAAAATTCAAGATTTTTGCAAGATCGCGCCTTGCCGTCCAAATGGTCGAATACGTCAGGACTACCACATTTCCGTGATGCAAAAATGAATGAAAATTGAAAAATTAAACGAAATTACTAGACATTTAGCGAAAAAAGCATGAAAATGCAGTTTAAATACTAATTTATCCGAAATGACATTCTTTAAAGATACTTTCTTAGAAGATGAATGTTCGGAATTCGCATATTTTTAAGAGGTCTCTGAAATGGATTTACGCAAACTTAAAACGTTGATCGACTTAGTAGCCGAAAGCGGCATTTCCGAATTGGAAGTGACGGAAGAAAACGATAAAGTGCGTATTGTTAATAAGGTGCAAACCGTTGCTGTTGCTGCTGCCCCTGTGGCTGCTCCTGTTGTTGCTGCCCCGGCTCCCGCTGCAGCGCCTGCCGCTCAAGAACCGGCTCCGGCCCCTGAACCCGCAGCTACCGGAACAACCGTGACCTCTCCGATGGTGGGAACTTTCTACCGTGCTCCGAACCCCGGTGCTGAACCTTTCGTGAAGGTGGGTGATCATGTTGAAGCCGGTCAAACACTCGGCATCATTGAAGCCATGAAGCTTTTAAATGAAATCGAAGCAGAAACCTCCGGCACAATCAAAGAAATTTGTGTGGAAAACGCCCAACCGGTCGAATTCGGTCAACCCCTCTTTATCATCGGCTAAGCATTATGTTCGGAAAAATCTTGATCGCTAACCGCGGTGAGATCGCTCTTCGTATTCAGAGAGCCTGCCGTGAAATGAACATCAAGACGGTGGTGGTGCACTCAACGGCTGACGTTGACGCCAAATATGTTCGTTTGGCCGACGAGTCCGTTTGCATTGGACCAGCCCCGTCTGTTGACAGTTATTTGAATATTCCCGCCATTATCAGCGCCGCCGAAGTGACTGACGCTGAAGCCATTCACCCCGGTTACGGCTTTTTATCTGAAAATGCCGACTTTGCCGAGCGCGTGGAACGTTCCGGTTTTGCCTTTATCGGTCCCCGTCCGGATTCCATCCGTATCATGGGTGACAAGGTCTCTGCCAAGAAAGCCATGATTGAAGCCGGTGTTCCGGTTGTTCCGGGCTCTGACGGCGCTTTGCCGGAAGATCCTGACGAAATCATTCAGATTGCCCGCAAGATCGGCTACCCTGTCATTATTAAAGCCAGCGGTGGCGGCGGCGGACGCGGCATGCGCGTGGTTCGCACTGAAGCGGCATTGATTAACGCTGTTTCCATGACGCGCCAGGAAGCTCAAGCGGCTTTCGGCAACCCGACCGTATACATGGAAAAATTCTTGGAAAATCCGCGCCACATCGAAATTCAGGTCTTGGCCGATAACTTCCACAATGCCATTTACTTGGGTGAGCGCGATTGCTCCATGCAACGCCGCAACCAAAAGGTTTTGGAAGAAGCCCCTGCTCCCGGCGTGCCCCGTAAACTGATTGAAAAAGTGGGCGAACGTTGCGTCGAAGCCTGTAAGCGAATCGGTTATCGCGGTGCCGGTACGTTTGAATTCTTGTACGAAAACGAACAGTTCTACTTCATCGAAATGAACACCCGTATTCAGGTTGAACATCCGGTGACAGAACTCATTACCGGTGTTGACCTTGTACGTGAACAAATTCGTGTGGCTTACGGCGAACGTTTGAACTACAAACAACGCGACATCCAAATTCGCGGCCATGCTATCGAGTGCCGTATCAACGCCGAAGACCCCTTCACATTTGTTCCGAGTCCGGGACGAGTGACGGCTTGGCATACACCGGGCGGCCCCGGCATCCGTTTTGACAGCCACGTTTATTCGGGCTATTACGTGCCGCCTTATTACGATTCGATGATCGGCAAATTGATTGCCTATGGTGACGATCGTGACACGGCCATCGCCCGCATGAAGATCGCTCTGTCTGAAATGGTCGTCACGGGTATTAAAACCAATCTGCCCTTGCACCGTGAACTGATGATGGACGAAAAATTCCGTCAAGGCGGCGCAACGATTCACTATCTTGAAGAACGTCTGAAGGATCTTCAAAAGCAACGCACGACCCACGAGGATAGTCTCTAATATGCGTGAGATCACTTTATTGGTTAACGACCGTGCGGCTGAAGTTTTAGGTGACGCTTTAATGGATGCGGGAGCTTTGTCCGTATCCATTGAAGATGCCGATGCGGACACGCCTGACGAGCAACCGCTTTACGGCGAACCGGGACTTGAGCCCACTAAGCTTGCTTGGAAAAATTCCTACCTGAAAGTTCTCGTCAACGATGACTTTGATTTTGGGTTGGATATGGCCATCGCCGTTAAAGGCTTAGGTATTGAAGAGCCCAAGGTCGTCAGTGACAAGGTCGTTGAAGACGCCGATTGGGTTCGAATCACCCAAGCACAGTTCCAGCCGGTTCGCGTTTCCGATCGTCTCTGGATTGTACCGACATGGCATGAACCACCCGCTGGCGACACAGCCATCAATATTCGTTTGGATCCCGGTGTCGCTTTCGGTACCGGCAGCCACCCGACTACTCATCTTTGCTTACAGTGGCTTGACGCCAATGTTAAGTCCGGTGAAAGTGTTCTTGACTACGGATGCGGTACAGGGATTCTGGCAATCGCTGCCAAAAAGCTCGGTGCCGGTGAGGTATTGGGTACCGATATTGATCCCCAGGCTGTAGAAGCCGCCATTGACAATGCGAAATCGAATGATGCTCCCGCTACCTTTGTTTTACCCAAAGATATGCCGGAGGGAACATTTGATATCGTTGTTGCCAATATTCTTTCCAATCCGCTAAAGCTATTGGCTCCGGCTCTCTTAGCGAGAGTTAAACCGCACGGACATTTGGTTTTGTCAGGAGTTTTAGCCCGCCAAGCTCAGGAAGTTATTGATGTTTATAAGGAAAGTGATCCTTCCGTTAAGCTTTCTGTCTGGCAAGAAAGTGAAGGTTGGGTTTGCATTGCCGGTTCGAAGAACTGATTGTTCCTGCAACTAAACGTATTAGACGGTCATTTCCTTACGGAAATGGCCGTTTTCAATTTTCTTTTTAAGTAGACCATATCGCGCAACAAAAGACCTTCGTCAACAATAGGATGGTCATAATTGTCCAGGAAAAAGTTCTTTATTCTGTGTGAATAAATAAAACCATTTTTCTTGTAGAAATTCAGTGTCCTCTGAGTCTGCCCCGTCCCGACATAAATGGTATGACAACTCTTGCGATACTGATTAAACAAATACTGAAGCAAAAAGCTACCTATTCCGTGCTGCTGATAACTTGTATCTACCGCCAAATTTTTCAATTCACAGATTCCGTTTTGTTCTACTGTCACGACAGCAACTGCAATCGCCACATTCTCATCAGACAAGACCCACAAATCACCATGTTCTAAATAACGATCGATCATACTTTCTTGCTCATCACCGAGCAATAATAGATCAAGAAAGCGTTTTTTCTTCTCTGCTACCAAAGCTATCTTCAATCTTTTTCCTTCAATTAGGAGATCAATCGCTGACATTTGAGATTTTTCCTATCTAGAATTTCTTTTCGTATCGTTAACACATCCTACTCGATTTCAGTATGATGATCACTCATTGATTGAAGGCTGAATCGACTCGTTGACGTGTCTTCGAAGAGATATTTCTAATTTAATAAATTATGACGGTTTACATTACTCGCTGCCCTGCCTGTCAACAGGCTTTTAAAATCACTGAGAATATTCTGCAAGCCAAAAATGGTCAGGTTCGCTGTGGCTTTTGCCAAAACGTATTTAATGCTCGCGAACATCTCTATAAGTCCATTGATTTGGAAGGAAGCTTAAACCGTATTGAACGCGAAGCTGAAGTTGAGCGCCAAGGCATTGCCAACATGAAATCCTTGGCCGACCAACTCAAAGGCTTTGATTCGGTCGATGACAATCAGGGATTGGTCGGCGTGAGAACCGAACCCAGAAATGGCCCTGAAAGACTCGATATTATCAATGGCCCGAGCATTAAGGTAATATCGCATCCAGCTCCTAATCAAAACTTGAACGTCGACGAAAGTGATGAGGAAGATGACGACTTGGAAATCCAAGAAGAGTCGGTGAAGCCTCGTTCCTCGAAGACATGGCTTTGGACTGCCATCGCCTTGGTTGCCATTATTGCCATCGCTCTAAAGGTTCTAGCTTCAAATCAAAATGCTGTTTTGGAAAAAATTCCTCAGGCTCAACCGCTTTTCGGTCTGCTTTGCGATAAGATCGCCTGTGAACCTCGCCGAACGGTCACACCATTAGATGCTCCGATTAAATCAGAGGCGACTGAAGCAACACCAACAAATTCTGCAGCCTCAACTGTTAAACAACCGGTAGCTGTTCTCTCACACAAATTGCAGCAAATCGAAGGAAACCGTTACGCCATCTCCGTTGAACTGAAAAACAATACCGACAGCGCGCAAACCTATCCGATTCTCACCGTTGTTTTAAAAGGTGAAAAGGAAGACATCATTACCCGTCGCCGAATTGCTCCTCAGGAATATCTCAGCGATGCAAAGCAATCCATCGCGGCTCAAGCAACCGAAACGGTCACGCTTGCCTTTGATATGACCGATGGGGATCCTGCTACACTTTCGGTTGAAATTGATTCAATTAGTTAGTTTTTTTGCTTCCCGCCTCAGGCGGGAAAATTTTTTATGAGCACTTTTATTTCCGGTTCCGTCGCATACGATACGATCTTGAGATTTGACGGCGTGTTTGCCGATCATCTGCTTGCGGGCAGCCTCAATACAATCAATTTGACCTTTCAAACCCCCAACATGGACAAACACTTTGGGGGATGCGCAGCTAACATTGCCTATAGTCTCAAAATGACCGGAGGTGAACCGCTCATCGTCACAACCGTCGGCAAAGATTCTCAGGATTACCTCAATCATCTGCAATCATTGGCAATCCGCACCGATGGCATCAAAATCATCAAAAACGCCTTTACCCCACAGGCTTTTATCACCACTGACCGATTGGGCAATCAGATGACGGCCTTTCACGAAGGCGCCATGGCCTGGGCTGATCAGGCACTGCCAACAGAAAATGAAAAACTTGATTGGGCCATCGTCACTCCTACTGCCACGCCTGTGATGAAGGCTCACATTAACTATCTCAACGAACATCGCATTCCTACTATTTGGGACATGGGGCAAGCCAGCGCTTATCTAAGCGGTCAAGACATTGGGGGGTTTTTAGAACATGTTGACGTTCTGACACTTTCTTCGTACGAATGGGATGTACTCAAGCAGAAAACCGGTTTAGACATAAAATCCGTTGCGCAAAAACTTACCGCCACCATTATCACTAAGGGTGACAAAGGAGCTCTGCTATACGCTAATGGAGACTCTGATTACTTCCCGGCTTTGACACTAAACGGTCCCACCTATCCTGTTGGTTGCGGAGATGCTTTTAGAGGCGGTCTTCTTAGAGGACTTACGCTACGATGGGATTGGACAGATACCTTGCACCTGGCAACGCTAATGGGGGCTATTAAAGCTCAATCACCCGAGGCCCAAGGCTACTCTGTCACTACAGACGAAATTGCGCGCCGTTTCGAGCGCGCATTCGGTAAGACGGTTAATCTGAAAGACTAGAACCAAGCACTCACGAAGTAACCCTGCGAGAGCGGTGTTACCCAGTAGAGCAAAGCGTTGACAATCAGGAAAACAATAAGGGGCGACCAGTCAAGTCCAGCAATACGTGGCAAACGCGAGGAAATCGGGCCTAAGATCGGATTCATTAAACGCCAAACCATCCCATAGGCGGGAGAGGTCGGTTGAAGCCAGGACAGAATAACGAAAATAATGGTTCCCCACAGCACGAGTTCCAACACCCAACGCAACAATAAAAACACCGCACAGACGGGAACTCCCAACCAACTGATCGGCAAACCGGTGACCTGACGAGTCACGATCGCAACCACTGCCGCCATAATGAAGGCTGACAAAACAGATGCCCATTCCCAACGTCTGCCCGGTTTAACCAAGCGGGAAACGGGAATAACCAACCAGTTAGTACCGAACCAGGCCAAACGAGCGATGGGATCGAAGATGGATAAGCGCTGATAAAAAATAAACGCACGAAGAATCAAGAGGCAACCGACAAAAGTGGTCACCATGTTGAAAAGAAATGCGATAAAACTGGCCATCATTATTGTTTGTTAATGGATTGAATAGTCGAATATTTTAACTGTTTTGCGATTTCCGGTTCAGAAAAGACGCGCTTCCAGTCAAAATAGGGACCAGGGTCGGTTTTTCGATCCGGTGCAATATCGCTGTGCCCCGTAATATACGCCAAATTTGGTTCAGCCTTAAACAAAGCCTCCAGTAGCTTCTGCAACGCTTCATATTGAACAGATTCAAAAGGAACGAAATCCGATCCTTCCATCTCAATTCCTATGGAAAAATCGTTGCAACAGCTTTTTCCCTGAAAAATAGACCGACCAGCATGCCATGCTCTCTTTTTGATACTGACAAACTGGTTAATCAGTCCCCGCCTGTCAATAAAAAAATGGGAAGAAACTTTTAATCCCCTGAGCGATTCGAATCCTGGGATATCGTTTTGAAGCAAATGACCCAAAAAAAGCGCTCTGACGTAACCCAAACCGAAAACGCCGGCCGGAAGAGAAATGTTATGCATGACGACGAGATTAACCGTGGTATCGGCTTGTCTGTCATCAAAAAAGGGGCTTGGCTCACAAACCGTACCACTGCCCCTAATCCATCCTTCAGAATCAAAGCTGATCATTCTGTTGAGCCTTTTGCTTTCTCTGCGCACTCGTGACTGCAGTACATCGTTCCATTTACCCACACACCGTCCACTTCAACAAAGTGCACGCCGCAAACCGGGCACTGAACCATCTTTTTGGATTCGGGCACTTTTCTTTCTGATTCCTCACGCTTAACCTGGGCCACTCGTTTCTTTTGCCAAAAAATAAAGATGAGCAATCCCAAAAGAACCCAAAAAAGAACTTTACCCAACATGGTTTTATCCTACTTCAAGACATCCAAAACAAAACGGTAGGCTAAAAAAGCGATGACCTGCAGGGCTACAGCTATCCAAAAAATAGTTAAAGCCTTACGGCTGCGCCACCCCAGAAGTTTTCTCCCTAATAACAAAATACCGAAAACGAGCCAACTTAAGATCGTCAGCACGGTCTTATGGTCAAAAGCCAAAAGGGCATCCAGATAGTGCACGGTAGACACCATGCCCGTGATGATGGTTAATGTCAGAACGACAAAACAGGCAAAAATGACTCGGAAAAGAATGCGCTCCATTGTCATAAGATTGGGCATGGAAGCGACGATACCTTCCGGTTCCTCCAAGGCTTCATGATTTTTGAGTCTGGAATTCAAAATACTCATTAGAACGGCCTGGACAACACTCATCAGCATAAAGCTATAAGCCAAAAGGCCGAAAGCAATATGAAGCTTAAAGCCCATGGTCGAACCAACAATCGGCTGAGCGTCTGAAGGAAATAAGAGCGGACTCCAAATCCCCAAACCAGCAATTAAAAGGACAATCCCATAAAGGGCATGGACGCGAGAATAAAGCGCTCCGAAAAACAATATCAACGTGCTGAAAAAGCAAATAGCCGATATTGAATTACCGAAAGTCACCCAAATCGTCTGCGGTGCACAAAAAATAGAAGACTGTAAAACCCAAAAATGGGCAACAATGGCTGCTGCAATGACCGGCAAAGACCAAGTCGGCGCCTGATCTCCACGTTTTTTAAATGTGCTGACAATTTTTCCACCCACAATCAGATAAAAAATTGACGCAACACCGTACAATATGATGTTTAAATCCATTTGACGAGCTCACCTATCCGACACTGTCGCTGATATGTTTTTAACAGTGTCTCATTGTAAGGGATAGGGCTGTCAATGTTGTGGTTATCTTTCTAATTTTTTGAAACGAAATGCTCAATACATTAAGCCAACGCCTTTCGCGCGTCATTAAAACCATGCGCGGTCAGGCTCGTCTGACCGAAGAAAATACCCGCGATATGCTGCGTGAAGTTCGCATTGCACTGCTGGAAGCTGACGTTGCCTTGCCTGTAGTTCGCGAACTGATCGCGCGTATCAAAGCTAAAGCCATGAATGAGGAAGTCATTGGCAACCTCAATCCCGGACAGGCGCTCGTCGGTGTTGTGCAACGTGAACTAACCGATATCATCGGTGGCAGTCTCTCTGAAAAAGAAAAAGAGATTAATCTTGCTACTCAACCGCCTGCGGTTATTCTGCTCGCTGGCCTTCAGGGTGCAGGTAAAACGACTTCTGCCGGTAAACTTGCTCGTTTTTTAGTTAACGACAAAAAGAAAAAAGTCCTCACGGTCTCAACCGACGTGTACCGCCCCGCCGCAGCGGACCAATTGAAGGTGATTACAGAGCAAGCCGGAGCAGATAATTTTGCAATGGATGCGAACCAAAAACCGCTGACCATTGCCAAAGACGCCTTGGCGCATGCCAAACGCTACTTCTACGATGTTCTCATTGTGGATACGGCCGGGCGCTTATCCATCGATGAAGCAATGATGAATGAAGTGGCTGAGTTACATGATGAACTCAAGCCCTCAGAAACAATGTTCGTGGCTGACGCCATGTTGGGTCAGACAGCTGTTCAAGCCGCGCAGGCCTTTAACGAAAGACTTTCGCTGACAGGCGTTATCCTCACGAAGCTTGATGGTGACAGCCGCGGTGGTGCCGCTTTGTCGGTGGCCTACACAACCGGTAAACCGATTAAATTTGTCGGTGTCTCTGAAAAAATCGATGGTCTGGAACCCTTTAATGCCGAAGGAATGGCAAGCCGCATCCTCGGCATGGGCGATATCGTCGCTTTGGTAAAAGACGTCCAAAAAGCCATTGACGTCGAACAAACTCAAAAACTTGCCCAAAAGATGAAGGCAGGCAATAAGTTTGACCTCAACGACTTTAAGGCTCAATTAGCTCAAATGAAAAACATGGGGAGCTTTTCGGGTTTAATGGAAAAACTGCCTACACAATTTGCAGAGGCCGCTTCCAAAATTAACGATGACGATGCCCAGAAGGCCATTGCCAGAACCGAAGGCATTATCAACTCGATGACACCTTTCGAGCGCATGCACCCTGATATCATCAAGGCAAGCCGTAAACGCCGCATTGCCGCCGGCGCAGGAGTGCCCGTTCAGGAAGTCAACAAAATGCTCAAGCAGTTCGAACAGACTCAGACTATGATGAAGAGCATGCAAAAGGGCGGACTGGCAAAGATGATGCGCGCCCTGGGCGGTTTAAATAAATTCGGTGGCGGCTTAGGCGGTCTGGGCGGTTTCGGCAACTTTGGCAGGCACTAAACAGTGAGCGACTTTGTTCGAATCATGGGCGTTGACCCCGGACTTAATCATACGGGGTTTGGGGTCATTGATGTTTACGGCAACGAGTTGAAGTTCGTTACCGCCGGTGTCATTAATGTCCCCAAAGGAGAATTGGCTGAACGACTTCGTTTTATTTTTACGGAAGTCGGCAAAATCGCTCGTGAAACAACACCAAGTTTTGCAGCTTGCGAGAAAGTGTTTGTCAACATGAACCCATACACAACGCTTCTTTTAGGCCAAGCCAGAGGCGCGGCGTTGACGGCACTGGCAAACGAAGAACTCTTGGTGAACGAATTTACGCCAACGGAAATCAAACAGGCGACTGTGGGCACAGGTCGAGCCAATAAAGCCCAGGTTCAAGCCATGATGTCCCGCATGCTGGGACTGCCGGAAAAAATTCAAGCCGACGCGGCCGATGCTTTGGCATGCGCCGTTTGTGCGGCTCAGTCTTTTCGTATGATGGGAGCCATGCAGGCTCCTAAAACCAGTGCCGGCCACGCCAGACGTCACTCTGGGGCTAAAAATCGGGCTGCTTGGGAAGTGCATTTAGGCTTAGCGAGGAAACCATAAATGATCGGACGCATTAAAGGACAATTGGCAGAGAGCAATCCTCCCCACATTCTTGTTGATGTGCACGGGGTAGGCTACGAGATTGATGTTCCAATGTCCACGTTCTATAACCTGCCGTCTATCGGCTCCGAAGTGACGCTATTGACACACATGGTCGTGCGCGAAGACGCGCAGCTGCTTTACGGTTTTCTCACCGCTGAGGAGCGAGAAACATTTAGGCAATTGCTAAAGGTATCAGGTATCGGCGCCAGAACGGCTCTGTCAATTCTCTCCGGCCTATCCGTGCCGGATTTGGTTAACGCTGTAGCCATGCAACAAGCTTCACTTCTTACCCGTGTTCCCGGGATCGGCAAAAAAACGGCAGAGCGTTTAATTTTAGAACTTAAAGACAAGTTGACCGGAACTCTTTCAACGGTCTCTACCGTTGCTCAAAATTCTGCGACTGCCGATATCATCAACGCATTAATTGGTTTGGGCTACAGTGAACGGGAAGCCACAATGGCAGTCAAGAAGCTACCGGAAGATATTTCTGTTTCCGATGGTATCCGTATGGCCCTACAAAATATGTGAGTATGATCCGTCATGCAAACGATTGAACGAATTGTTGCCGGCGAAGTCGCTTCGCCAAATGAAGAAAGCGTGGACCGCGCTCTGCGACCCACGAAGCTGAAAGACTACGTTGGTCAACCCAAAGCTTGCGAACAACTCTCCGTTTTTATCAAAGCGGCAAAGTCCAGACATGAAGCTTTGGACCATTTACTGGTTTTCGGACCTCCCGGTCTAGGCAAAACAACTCTGGCGCATATTGTGGCCAACGAAATGGGGGTAAATCTTCGCCAAACCTCCGGTCCAGTGTTGGAACGTCCTGGCGATCTTGCCGCCATTTTGACTAATTTGCAGGAAAACGATGTACTGTTTATCGATGAAATTCATCGCCTATCCCCTGTTGTGGAAGAAATCCTGTATCCAGCACTTGAGGACTTTCAGATTGACATCATGATCGGTGAGGGCCCTGCAGCCCGCTCGATTAAATTAGATCTGAAACCATTTACTTTGATCGGTGCGACTACTCGCGCCGGTATGCTTACTAACCCATTGAGAGCACGGTTTGGAATCGTTGCCCAATTGCAGTTTTACAGCAACGAAGACTTGGCCAAAATCGTTAAGCGCAGCGCCAAACTTTTAAACGTTCAAATCGATGAAGAAGGCGCTTTTGAGGTCGCCCGAAGAAGTCGCGGAACGCCGCGTATTGCCAATCGTTTGTTGCGACGGGTTCGCGATTATGCTCAGGTTAAATACGATGGAGTGGTGACCCGAGAAGTAGCAGATAAAGCGTTGCAAATGCTCGATGTTGATCCTTTGGGATTCGATTTGATCGACCGTAAATTCCTCCTGGCCATCATTGAAAAATTTAACGGTGGCCCGGTCGGCATCGACAATTTGGCCGCCGCAGTGGGCGAAGATCGCGAAACCTTGGAAGATGTGGTTGAACCCTATCTCATTCAACAGGGGCATCTGCAAAGAACACCGAGAGGACGCGTGGCGACCCTTCTTGCGTACCAGCATTTTGGGTATGAAGCCCCTGGCGCAGCCGGACAAACTTCGTCACTTTTTTAACAAAAACAACGTGTTATAATGCCAACCCCTATTTCGCAAGAGTTTATTTGGAGTGCCCGCGTATATTTTGAAGATACTGATGCGGGCGGTGTGGTTTATCACGCAAGTTACCTCAAATTTTTTGAAAGAGCACGCACCGAGTTTCTGCGCAGTTTAGGCTGGAGCCAAAACGCTCTTTTAGAAATGAAAACTTGCGCTTTTGTTGTCTCGGATTTATCAATCCAATTCAAGCGTCCGGCCAAGCTCGACGATGAGTTAGAGATCCGAACAACATTAAAGAGCTTGAGAAGGGCGAGTTTTGTTTTCGATCAGCGTGCATACAAGGGGGAGACTCTGATGACTGCCGCTGAAGTTCGTGTTGTTTGTATTGATCCGCTTAAAGGCGTACCAACAGCAATCCCCTCGCCTATTTTTGAAACGATTGAAAAACTGTTGCTTGTTAACCCCAACGCAACCGAATAAAGGAAGTTTTATGAACGCTAGTGCCGACATGTCCATCTTGTCTTTGCTCACACACGCCAGTGTCGTGGTTCAGGCAGTCTTGGCCATTTTGATTATTCTGTCCTTAATCAGTTGGACTCGAATTTTTCAGAAATTCTTCCAGCTTCGCCAAGCCAAACAACTGAGTGAAGATTTTGAAAGTCGCTTCTGGAGCGGTGCGGAACTCAATAAACTCTACGAGCACGCTCAAAATCACCGTGAACACTCCGGCACACAGGAACGAATCTTTGCCTCTGGAATGACTGAGTTTCTCAAACTCTCGACCCGAGGTTCTGCCGAAGCCCTGGATGGTGTTCGTCGCGCCATGCGTGCCACCTATCAACGTGAAATGGATAGCCTTGAAAGCGGCTTACCCACTTTAGCTTCGATCGGTTCCGTCTCTCCCTACATCGGCTTATTCGGTACCGTTTGGGGCATTATGAATGCCTTTACGGGTTTGTCCGCGCTCGATAACGCCTCTCTTGCAACAGTCGCCCCCGGCATTGCCGAAGCATTGGTTGCAACGGCAATTGGTCTTTTTGCCGCTATTCCTGCTGTTGCGGCTTATAACCGTTTCGCCAATGACGTGGAACGTTTATCCAATCGCTACGAAAGTTTCGCTGAAGAATTCCAAAACATTCTTCAACGTCAAAGAGGCTGATTATGGAAGGTCTGCGTTCCTCTCGACGTTCTTCTCGTCGACTAATGGCTGAAATCAATGTTGTTCCATACATTGACGTCATGCTTGTGCTCGTGGTTATCTTGATGGTAGCCGCTCCGTTCGTGAACCCGTCATTAGTCAATTTGCCCAGTGTCAAAAAAGCAGAAAAGGCACCTGAGGCAATTGTTGAAGTTATTGTGCACCCGACAGGTGCCATGTCTGTCAGAAAAGGCAAAGAACTTTTGGCAGTCGATATGCCCGGTCTCATTGCAACCGTGAAAAAAGCACAAGAAGGACGTGCTGATATTCCGGTTGTCATTGCTGCTGACAAAGTCGTTCAATATGAACAAGTCGTCAATGTTATGAAGCAACTTCAAGCGGCAGACATTGCCCGAGTCGGTCTTTCTTTGAAAGTTGAGAAATAAGCCGTGAATCCATTAAAGAAGAACAAACCGGCGGTTCATCAACAAAAAAATGATGCTCGCCGACAACAGCCACAACAGCCCAACCATTGGGGGCTGCCGTTTGTGCTGGCTTTGTTCATGCATGCGATTCTTTTTATCGGTCTGTTTTTTGTTTTCCAATGGAATACTGAAAGCACCGATGTGGTGTACGCGGAGCTTTGGTCTCCCTCACAAATGGCTAACGTAACTCCTGTAACACCACCCAAAGAAGTGCAAAAGACAGAACCTCCTAAAGAAGAACCGGAACCGGAGCCGGAGCCAGAACCCGAGCCCGCTCCGCCTCCGCCGCCAGCGAAGGTTGAAAAGCCCGTCGAGCAAACGCCTGATGAAAATGTAATTCGTCAGCAAGAGGAAGAAAAAAAGAAACTCGAAGAGCAGAAAAAATTAGAAGAGCAACGCCAACTGGAAGAACAAAAGCGTCTTCAAGAAGAGCAGCGTCGCCTTGAAGAACAGAAAAAGTTGGAAGAAAAGCGCTTGGCCGAAGAGAAAAAGCGCCAAGAAGAAGCTCAACAACGCAGACGCGAGCAAGCCAGACGCCTGGCTCAGCAAATGCAACGCGAACAATTAAAAGAGCTTCAAGCCTCTTCTCAACAAAATGTGGCCGGGGTCACGGTTCAAGCGGGCGGACCTCAATCGGCGCTCTATAGCTCACGAATCATTGCGTGCATTCGTCCCAATATTGCTTTTGCCGTTGCCCCCAATATGAAGGCAGGACAATATAAAGCGGTCTACGAAGTGCACCTTTTGAACGACGGCCGTCAAGCCGGTGCTCCTCGCCTGCTCAAAGCAAGCGGTCTGCCCGCCTTTGACCAAGCCGTGGAACGCGCTATCCGCGCTTGTAACCCATTCCCGAATCATCCGACGGGCAATCCCCCCAGGACGATTCAGCTCACCTTTGACCCGGTGGACAGTAAACGTTAATTTATTAGGTTTTCGGAAATGAGCAAAATCATTACTAACCAATTTGCAGAAGATTTAGGCTACACCTATGGCGGTTGCATTCGCGACTTAGTACGCTTTACCGCTCGTGAAGCAGCTCGAGTCTCAAAGGCAAAATTGCCCTTATTTGATTTTTTAAATCCCGGTCCTTATGACATGTTTAAGGCGCTCTGGAGCGCACTTTTACAAGCCACTGCCATTCGAACCACCTTGGATAACTGTCCTGAATACCGGGAAAATGAAAAACTCGTTAAAAAAACGCTTTTCCAAATGAATTATCACGGTGAAGAAGTGATGGCCGATAAAATCTTCAAACGATTGTCGGATGAACAAATCAACCGTTACGAGGACGCTAAACAAAAATTGATCGCTAAAGCAATCAAACCTGACACGGTTAAAAGCGAACTGGCAGATCTTTTCCTTGAGATTCTTCACGGCGCGGGCAGTGATCGAATCAACGACAAAACACGAGCAGCGGTCCTCAAGCAAATTACATTGTCTTCTGAAACTTTCCGCCGTTTAATCGACGTTTCAAAGAAAAATCCATCTCAAACAAAAGCGGTCGCTCAATAGAGAAACTGTGTTTGAAAAAAGCGCTCCGAAACAACTTCTGTTTTGGAGCGTTTTTTTATTTAGTTTTCGAGTTTAAGGCCTGCTAATTGGGGCATTGAAAGCGACTACTGTCTCCTTTTTGCTACATTTTTGTTATGTTTTTAATTCAAATCAATAAAAATTACCCTTTTTCTTTCATTTTTTAACGCAACCCTCTGGTTTTAAAGGGAATAGATGGAGTATATTAAAGACGTTCATCGTTCTGATGCTCATTTTTTTAGGAGAATTCCAATGAACAAGCAAGAACTCATCGCTATCGTTGCTGAAGAAAACGAACTTTCCAAGGCTCAAGCCGGTCGCATCGTTGACTCTGTGTTTGAAGCTATCGTTAAGGCTGTTGCCAAGGGTGACGGCTTCCAATTGATCGGTTTCGGTACGTTCAAGGCCACGAAGCGCGCTGCTCGCGAAGGTCGCAATCCTTCCACGGGCGAAACGATCAAGATCCCGGCCACCGTGTTGCCGAAGTTCACCGCTGGCGCCGCTTTCAAGGCTGCTGTTGCTTCTAAGAAGAAGTGCTGCAAGCGCTAATCAGCGACTCGCGATTCTAAAGAAAAACCGCTCGTTTTCGAGCGGTTTTTCTTACCCTTTAAAAAGCTCGGAAAACTTCCCAGTCACCGAGCTTTTTTAACGAAGAAAATTGTTTATTGCTTTAAAAGAAAGCTGACAATTTCTTCAGTTTTGACCATTTGTTTTTCCTTAATGGTACGGCGATTGGCATACTCCACTTCTCCGTTTTTGAGACCGCGTTCACCAACCACAATACGATGGGGAATACCGATCAATTCCCACTCTGCGAACATAACGCCGGGGCGCATTTCTCGGTCATCCAAAATCACATCTACGCCGGCTGCTTTCAAATCCTCATAGAGTTTATCGGCCGCTTCCCGCACCATTTCACTCTTGGAATAGTTCATCGGGCAAATGACCGTTGTAAACGGCGCGATGGATTCCGGCCAAATAATGCCTTGTTCATCGTGTCCTTGTTCAATGGCAGCACCTAAAAGACGCGATACGCCGATACCATAGCAACCCATCTCCAAAACTTGAGGCTTACCGTTTTCATCCAAATAAGTGGCATTGAGCGCTTGAGAATACTTCGTTCCCAAGTAGAACACGTGACCCACTTCGATACCGCGTTGAAGCTTCAGTACGCCCTTACCATCCGGAGAAGCATCCCCTTCAACAACGTTACGTAAATCGGCCACTTTGGGTTCCGGCAAATCCCTTGCCCAGTTCACACCCGTAATGTGGAAACCTTCTTCGTTAGCTCCGCAGATAAAATCAGTCATATTGGCGGCCGTCTGGTCCGCGTACACAACGATATCGTCCTTGATGCCGACAGGTCCCAAGTAACCCGGCTTACAACCAAACGCCTTAATGATTTCAGCATCCGTAGCAAAACGGAATCCTTCCTTTAATTCAGGAAGTTTCCCAGCCTTCACTTCATTTAAATCGTGATCGGCTCGAAGCAAAATCATCACGATTTGCGGCTCGATCGCCTCACCCTTTTCATTAAAACGTTCGGCAGCCAAAACAACAGACTTCATTGAAGAAGTCAATTCGCGGCCCAAAAGTTCCACCACATCCTCGCACTTTTCCTTACCGGGCGTCGGAACTTTTTGCATCGTTTCCTTGGCCTCTGCACGCTTGGCAATTAAGCAGGGTGCCGGAGCTAATTCAATATTGGCCGCGAAATCACTGTCAGGACAATAAGCAATTAAATCTTCACCGGTATCCGCGATGACTTGGAATTCGTGCGAGCGGTCTCCACCAATAGAACCGGTATCGGCCGCCACTGCACGGAATGTCAGACCCAAACGGGTGAAAATACGTTGATAGGCCTCATACATCTTGTCATAGGACTTCAACGCACCTTCTTGGTCACGGTCAAATGAATAACCATCTTTCATTGTGAATTCACGACCACGCATTACACCAAAACGCGGACGACGTTCATCACGGAATTTCGTTTGGATCTGATAGAGGTTTACCGGGAGCTGACGCCAAGAGCGAATTTCCTGACGAGCAAAATCGGTAATCACTTCTTCAGAGGTGGGCTGAATCACAAAATCGCGTTGATGACGATCTTTAAAGCGCAAAAGTTCCGGACCATACTTTTCCCAACGGCCAGACTCTTGCCATAGTTCGGCGGGTTGCACCATCGGCAACAACAATTCAATCGCACCCGCGCGATTCATTTCTTCACGAATAATGTTCTCGATCTTACGAAGGGAACGCAAACCCATCGGCATATAGGTATAGACACCCGCAGCCAGCTTCTTGATCATGCCGGCGCGAATCATTAACTGTTGGCTCACAATGTCGGCATCCGACGGAGCTTCTTTTAATGTAGAAATAAAAAAGGAACGAGCGCGCATTGTTTTCTCGCTAATTAAGGTACAATTTTTTGATGTGCACTTTTTACCATGCACTTGGTAAAAGTAAAAGAGTAATTTTAGAGATTTTGAGGCCTTTCATGTTGGACAGCGACGGTTACCGTCCGAATGTCGGCATTATTTTAACCAATGACGACAAAAAGGTATTTTGGGCCAAACGACTGAAAAAACCGGCTTGGCAATTTCCCCAGGGAGGTATTGACGAAGGTGAGGATATTGAGACAGCGCTGATGCGTGAACTCAATGAGGAAATCGGCTTAACGCCCGATGACGTTAAAATCATCGCTCATACGAGTGAGTGGCTCTATTACGATGTTCCCGAACCTTTCAGACGTGCTGACCGTTCGATATACCGCGGACAAAAGCAAATTTGGTTTTTGTTAAAACTCGTTGGACCTGAATCGAAAATCAATCTTTTCGCTTCCTCCCAACCAGAGTTTGACGCATGGCGCTGGAATGATTACTGGGTTCCATTGCGCGATGTCATCGATTTCAAACACGATGTCTACCGAAAAGCGCTAGCTGACTTAGCACCCCATCTTTTCGGTGAACATGACAAACGATCCAAACCCAGCCAAGACTGGTTACTGTACGGATTCTGAGTCATTGCCCGCGTTGCTTGTCAGACGCGGGCATTTTTGTATCCAATTTCACACTCAAAAAAAATCAAAATCTTCCTTAATAGCAAAATACCTTTTTACAAAAATAGTATCTTTTGCAAATCAAAATCTTACAAATTTATTAATTTTTGAAATTATTTTTTATTTATTTTCAATATCTTATATTTTTAAAAAATAGACTAATACATTATACTTATTGACACAAAATCCCTGAAGTCGTAAATTTTTCACATTGCAAAACTTCGTCTTTTCGCATCGAGGGGAATTTATGGCTCAACACTACGATCCCAATAAAATTATTATTTTTGATACAACTTTGCGCGATGGCGAACAGGCTTTACCGCAAAGCTTAAGCTCACAGCAAAAACTTCAAATTGCCATGGCTCTGGATCAATTAGGAGTTGATGTCATTGAAACCGGCTTTCCGATTTCCTCAGAGGGTGACTTCCAATCTGTTCAGCTAATTTCCCGCAACCTTAAACACGCCATTCCCTGCGGGCTTGCCCGTTGCGCTCCCAAAGATGTGGATGCCTGTGGAAATGCGCTGAGAGATGCCAAACATTTCCGTATTCATACTTTCATCGCCACCTCAGACATTCACGTCCAGGACAAGCTGAAAAAGAGCCGTGATGACATTATGGCAATGGCTACCGCTTGCATAAAACAAGCCAGAAACTACACCGATGATGTTGAATTCTCCTGTGAAGACGCAGGACGTACCCCGATAGACTATCTTTGCCGAATGGTCGAAAACGCCATTAATGCCGGCGCAACAACCATCAATATTCCGGACACTGTCGGCTACACATTACCTGAAGAATTCGGCGACATTATCTCCAACCTCTTTAACCGTGTGCCCAATATTGATAAGGCCATTATTTCTGTGCATTGTCACAACGATTTGGGGATGGCTACCGCCAACTCCCTCACCGCCATCCGCCACGGCGCTCGGCAAATCGAATGTTGTATGAACGGATTAGGAGAGCGCGCCGGCAATTGTTCACTTGAAGAAGTGGTCATGGCCATTAAGTTAAGAGAAAAATTCCTTAAAGGGCTGTATACCGATATTGTTGCCAAGAATATCGCCAGAACATCCACTCTTGTCTCCAAAATCTGCAACGAACCGGTACCACCTCATAAGGCGATTGTCGGTTCTAACGCTTTCGCTCATAGCTCCGGTATCCACCAAGACGGTGTTTTGAAGAACCGAGAAACTTACGAGATTCTGACGCCTGAAAGCGTGGGCTTTACCGGTAACACCATGCATATGACAGCTCGCTCCGGCCGTCACATGATCCGAGCCTGCTTAAGAAACCTAGGCTACTCTGACGACAGCTACGATCTTAATGATATCTATGATCGATTCCTGCAACTGGCCGACAAAAAAGGTCAGGTTTTCGATTATGACTTGGAAGCCCTACTCTTTTTCCAAAAGCGTGATGAAGCCAATGAAAATTACTTCAAGCTTGACACGATCAATGTCATGAGTGGCGGCGCCCATGGTGCTATTCCGACGGCAAGCGTTCGCCTGAAAGTAGGTAAGCGTACCCGCACGGAATCCAGTATCGGAAACGGTCCCGTGGACGCGGTCTATAACTGCATCACTCGTTTGACCGGTATTCGCTGCAAACTGACAAGCTACACCATCAAGGCCAACGGCGCCGGCATGGATGCCCTGGGTCAAGTTAATGTCAACGTTGATTACGAAGGTCGAATCTTCCACGGCATGGGGCTTTCTACTGATGTGATCGAAGCTTCAGCTCTTGCGTTAATCGACGCCTGCAACATCATTGAACGAGCCCGTTTGATTGAAAAGAAACGCGAAAAACAACAGGCTTAAAACAAAGATTTATCGAAAGGATTTATTCATGTCAAAGAATTACCACATTGCTGTTTTAGCCGGTGACGGCATCGGTCCTGAAGTCATGGCAGAGGCTCTCAAAGTGATGGATGCCGTTGGCAAAAAACATGGCTTTACCGTTTCACGCGAAGAACATTTAGTAGGAGGCGCAGCCATTGATCACTGCGGCAAGCCTTTGCCCGAAGACACTGTTAAAGCCTGTGACAATGCGCAAGCTATTTTATTTGGCAGCGTGGGCGGCCCCAAGTGGGATCATCTTCCGCATCATTTGCGCCCCGAAGCTGGAGCTCTTTTGCCACTGCGTAAACGCTACGGCCTTTTCTGCAATTTGAGGCCGGCCAGAATTTTCCAAGGTTTAAACGCGCTAAGCCCATTGCGTTCAGATATTTCTGCTCAAGGATTTGATGCCATCGTCGTTCGCGAACTCACCGGCGGCATCTATTTCGGCACTCCGAAGGGACGTGAAGGAGAGGGTGAGAATGAACGCGCCTACGACACGGAAGTTTATAGCCGAAAAGAAATTGAACGAATCGCACGCGTTGCATTTAAAGTGGCAATGGGACGAAGAAAGAAAGTAACATCCATTGATAAATCCAATGTCTTGGCTAGTTCGGTTTTATGGCGTGAAGTCGTCACAGAGGTTGCTCAAGACTATCCCGAGGTGACACTTGAACACCTCTATATCGACAACGCCACCATGCAACTCATTAAAAACCCCGCTCAATTTGACGTTGTGCTTTGCTCCAATATGTTCGGAGACATTCTCTCCGATGAATGCGCAATGATCACCGGTTCCATGGGACTTTTATCCTCTGCCTCGCTGGCTTCCGGGACTTTCGGTCTTTACGAACCTGCAGGAGGTTCAGCTCCTGACATTGCCGGTAAAGGCATTGCCAACCCCATTGCGCAGATTCTGTCAATGGCGTTGATGCTGAGACATTCATTTGGTGAAAATGCTGCGGCTCAAGACGTGGAAAATGCGGTCGCCCATACCCTTCAGGATCAAATTATCACCGCTGATTTAGCCCGTGCCATGCCCGACGCTCAAGTGGTCAACACGGTGGAAATGGGGCAAGCCATCATTGAGCGTTTAGGAGAATAGTCATGGGAAAAACACTATACGAAAAAGTTTACGATGCTCACGTTGTCTATGAGGCCGAGGGCGAGCTGCCGCTTTTATATATTGACCGTCACCTCGTCCACGAAGTAACCAGTCCTCAAGCTTTCGCCGGATTACGGGAAGCCGGTCGGGTTCTTCGTCGGCCTGAACTGATGATGGCCACCATGGACCACGATATTTCCACTCAAAAAGCGACCATTGACGCCTGTTCGTGCGTAGCCAAAAAGCAGGTGACTACATTGATTAAAAATTGCGAAGATTTTGGCGTGACGCTTTTTGGTCTCGGTCATCCTAATCAAGGCATCGTACATATCATCGGTCCTCAAACAGGCTTTACCCTTCCGGGAACAACACTTGTCTGCGGCGACTCCCACACCGCAACGCACGGTGCCTTTGGAGCCTTGGCGTTCGGAATCGGCACCAGTGAAGTTGAGCATGTCATGGTTACACAAACGATCAAACAGGCCAAATTAAAGACCATGAGAATCAATTGTGTCGGCAAGCTCCCCGAAGGTGTCTATGCCAAAGACCTTATTTTGGAAATCGCCCGTGTTCTCACAACGGCTGGCGCCACTGGATACGCCATTGAATTCGCAGGCGATGGTGTTCGTGCTCTATCCATGGAAGCACGTATGACGCTCTCTAACATGGCTATTGAAATCGGTGCGAAAGCGGGCATGATTGCACCCGATGAAACAACATTTGCTTATCTTAAAGACCGTCCTTATTCCCCGAAAGGCGCGGATTGGGATGAAGCTGTTCGCTACTGGAAGTCTTTAGCTAGTGATAAAGATGCAGTGTTTGATAAAGAAGTAACTATTGACTCCGGTCACTTAACCCCCATGGTTACTTGGGGAACCAACCCTGGCCAAGTCTGCCATATCACTGACAACGTCCCCGATCCTAAGTTATGTGACGATGAGCAAGAGCGTCATTCCATTGAAGCCGCCTTAGCTTATATCCAAATTGATGCCGGCCAACCGATCAAGGACGTCCCGATTGACACCGTCTTTATCGGATCTTGCACAAACGGACGAATTGAGGATTTTCGTGAAGCAGCTAAAGTTCTTCGTGGTCGACACATCGCTCAAGGTATCCGTGCTTTAGCAGTACCCGGCTCAATGGCCGTAAAGGCTCAGGCAGAAAAAGAGGGATTGGATCAAATATTTAAAGACGCCGGTTTTGAGTGGCGGCTTCCTGGCTGCTCCATGTGTCTGGGGATGAATGACGATATTGCCGCTCCCGGTTCTCGCGTTGCCTCCACTTCCAACCGCAACTTTGTTGGTCGACAGGGGCGAGGCAGCCGCACTCACCTGATGAGTCCTGCGATGGCGGCAGCGGCGGCTATCAACGGGGAAATTGTTGATGTTCGAGATTACCTGCAATAAAGGAGAGCAGCATGCATAAATTTACAAGTTTGACAGCGGTGGCTGCTCCGATGGACGCCTCCAACATTGATACCGACCAGATCATTCCAAAACAGTTTTTGCTGGCGGTTGATCGTAAGGGATTTGGCAAACACCTTTTTCACAATTGGCGTTATTTGGACGAAGCCGAAAATATGCCCAATCCGGACTTTATCCTCAATAAACCCTGCTATCAAAAGGCGCAATTCATTGTAGCCCGTCACAATTTCGGTAATGGTTCCAGCCGTGAAGCCGCGCCTTGGGCACTGCTTGATTTTGGTATTCGTGCTGTCATCGCTTCCTCGTTTGCGGACATTTTCTCCAATAACTCGCTGGGAAACGGTCTTTTACTCGTCCGTTTAACTGAAAAAGAAATCGATGAGATTATGCAAGCGCTCAAAGCCAATCCCGGTATGCAAATTTCAGTTGATCTTGAAAATTGCAGCGTAACCGTTGGCGATAAGCACTACTCGTTTGAAATGGATCCCTTCAGAAGACATTGCATCCTTGAAGGACTAGATGCTATTTCGTTGACCCTTGAGCACGAAGAAGCTATCGCACAATACGAAGCTAAACGCCCCAACTGGATTAAGAAAGGCATCGCGCTTTAGCTTGAATGGGGGCCTCTTTGTTTTTATCAAAAAGGCCCCTTTATTTTAAATTTTTGAGTTAACCAGTGTTTTAAATTCTTTAATGTATCCACAGGCCTGATCCAAACATAAATTCCAGAAATCTTCCTTTGTTGCATCAAGGCCTATGTGTTTGCTGATCAATTCATCTACTGTCATCCGCCCCGTATCTCTCAAGAAATTTCGATAAAACTCAGGAAAATCTTTTCCTCGTTTTTTCTGTTCAAGACAGAGTCCTTGGGAAATTAAGTAACCGATCGTGTAGGCATAGTTGTAGATATATTGATCGGTCATGTAAAAATGTAGCTTATAGCACCATAAATACGGATCGCTGTCCTCAATGGCCTCTCCCATATACTCGTGCCAAGCCTGCTGCATCATCGTCTCAGCTTCTTCTTTACTGACAAGCCCCGTTTGACGTTTTTCAATAAAGCGTGTTTCGAATCCCATTCGAACGGGCAACTGCAGGCAAAAGTTCGCACAACTGATTAATTCTTGCCACAAAATTGATAAGCGCTCTTCATTATTTTGGGCATGTTGAGCACAATAACGCCTGACGTTCGCTTCATTAAATGTACTGGCAACCTCCGTGAGAGTCATCGGGAACTCGGTTTGATTGGTTGGCAGATCCCGCATCACCCAATAATGAAATGCATGTCCCAATTCATGAGCTTGCTGTAATACAGAGCCAAAACTGCCTAAATAGGTTGTGAACACCCGTGGCTGCTTTAACCGATTGAAACGGGAGTAAAAGGCGCCACCCGCTTTTTTCGAATCAACTTTGGCATCCAACCAATGTTTTTCAAGCATCATATCAATAAAGGCGGGAATATCTGGATTAACTTCCTGCAAGGAGGCTTTGACAGTCTGAATGGCTTGCTCATATGGAATGTAAGGCGTTTCTTTAATCGAAGGACTGGGCATCGGAGCAAAAAAGTCACAAGCTTTCATTACTTTGCGCCCAAAGAAAGGGGCACGTACCGTTATAGCCTGCTGTATTTGCGATTGACGGTGTTTAATCGCCCCCAAAGCGGCTTGAAGAGCTTCTTTGCTGATGCGGTTTTGTTCAAGACTCGGTTGCATCCAATCGGATAAACCCGCCAATGAAAATTGTACTTTACGGAAACCATGCAGAAGATTTAATAAATCCACATAGTAGCCGGCTTGCTTTTTGTACCAATCATTGACTGCCAACTGAGCTGTTTCTCTCAAAACAGGGTCATCGGCTCCCTTCAAAACCCCAACACACTGAGAATGCGTAAGGTGAAGTATTTCTCCTTGACTGTTTTGAGCCTGTACCCGCATGGACTTATTTAAGCGTTTATACATGGCGTCTACAGGATAAAAACTCGTTGCAGCAAATTTGTTAATGATCTCGTTTGTGGCTGAATCCAGACCCTGACGCCAGGACTTATTCTTTTCACGAGCGTTAAATTGCCAATGAGAAACAATGGAATTTTCCCAAAATGGGTCGTTATCCGCTATTGAACCCAGCTTGGCAAAAAGGGGCGAAGCGATGGATTCCAGTTCTGCATATAAAGCTTGAGTTTGCGCGTAAGCAGCGGCTGCCGCCGAATCCGTAATATCGGCACTGGAAACACAGTAGGAAAAAGAAATTAGCGAACTAATCCCCTCAACAGCATCTTCGTAAATCGGAAGACATTGCAATACATTTTCTTTTGTTGGATTCGTGGGCAATAAATCACGTAATTTTTTTATTTCACAATGAATCTTTTGCAATTCATCCTGAAAGCGCTTGTCTTGAACAGTCCCGTAAGCATCCTCCAATGTCCATTCCGGGAGTTGCTTTTGTATTGTTTGATCCATCTCTGCACCTTTTTCTAGCTGAAAAACGAGAAAATTCTAAAATAAAAGGAGCGAAACCGCTCCTTTAGAATACAGAGAAAAACGCTGAACCTATTCTTCAGTCAACTTGAGCTCATCGTCTTCAAGATTGATTCGTTCGTCATCTTTGTATTGATTTTCACGACGTCGCTCTTCATCCAAATATTGGGCAATGGCTGCAACCAATTCCGGACAACCCTCACGAGTAGCCGCCGAAATAACAAAAACTCTTTCATCCTCCGGAATCTGCAATGCATCCAATAGATCATTGATGCGATCGTCTTGTTCTTCTTGCGCGATCAAGTCCACTTTATTGAGAACAAGCCAGCGAGGTTTGTTATAAAGCGCTTCATCGTACTTTCTTAACTCTTCAATAATTGCCTTGGCTTCAGCAGCCGGGTCGACAGTCTCATCAAACGGAGCCATGTCAATGAGATGAAGCAACAGTTTCGTGCGGGATAAATGGCGCAGGAACAAATGCCCCAAACCGGCTCCCTCTGATGCCCCTTCAATCAACCCGGGAATATCTGCGACTACAAAACTTTGCTCTGGTCCCACTCTTACCACACCCAACTGCGGATGCAAAGTTGTAAAGGGATAGTCCGCGATCTTTGGACGAGCGTTGGAGACAGCAGAGATAAAGGTGGACTTACCGGCATTGGGCATCCCCAGGAGACCGACGTCGGCCAATACTTTTAATTCCAGATTCAGAAAACGATGCTCGCCTTCTTCACCGGGCGTGCATTGACGCGGGGCTCGATTAGTGCTGGATTTAAAGTGCAAGTTGCCCAATCCACCCTTTCCGCCTTTAGCTAAGAGGTAACGCTCACCATGACGAGTCAAATCGGCAACCAATTCTCCCGTATCAGCATCAGTCACTAAAGTCCCAACGGGCATACGAAGCTCGATATCGTTGCCGGCCGCACCATAGCAGTCCGATCCACGACCGTTTTCACCATTTTTGGCAAAGTGTTTACGGGCATAACGGAAATCAATCAACGTATTAATGTTACAGTCAGCGACCGCGTATACATCGCCGCCTCGGCCACCATCTCCACCATCAGGGCCACCTTTGGGAATAAATTTTTCACGGCGAAAAGACGCTACGCCATTGCCGCCCTTACCCCCGGCAACTTCAATACGTGCCTCATCAACGAATTTCATGCCTATTTACCTCAAACGTCTAAAATAGCGCGGACAAATCCGAACAACTTTAGACTTTAACACAGAAAAAGCCATGTCATCGACATGGCCTTTTCAAATTTAAATTCATTTCCCCGATTGAGCTTACTCAACCGAGAGGTGCTGCTAAAAATTAAGCCGGAATCACCTTAACGAAACGATGATTTTGAGGTCCCTTGACTTCAAACTTCACCGTGCCGTCAACCTTGGCAAACAAGGTGTGGTCACGACCCATACCGACGTTGTCGCCGGGGTGGAATTGCGTACCACGTTGACGAACAATGATGCCGCCAGCATTGATAGCTGCATCACCAAAAACCTTCACACCAAGACGCTTAGCTTGGGAGTCACGACCGTTGCGGGTAGAACCGCCGCCCTTTTTATGTGCCATTTTCTTACTCTCTTAGAAAAGTCCAAATTAAGCCGCGATCGAGTCGATCTTGAGCTCCGTGTAGTTTTGACGATGACCAGCGCTCTTGATGGAGTGCTTGCGACGACGCATCTTGAAGATGCGAACCTTGTCGTGACGGCCGTGAGAAACAACCGTGGCCGTAACGCTGGCGCCTTCAACGAAGGGAGCACCGACCTTAAGTTCATTGCCATCGGAAACAGCCAAGACTTCAGAAAGGGTCACTTGGGAGCCGACTTCGGCATTCAAGGTTTCAACCTTGATCGTGTCACCGGCAGCAACGCGATATTGCTTTCCGCCGGTCTTAATAATTGCGTACATTGTTTATTACCTCGCCCGTTTCGCTCAGCCAACGCACTGTCTGCGAAACCTTTTTATAGTTAATCGGCAGGACAAACCCCGCCTACTCATGCGTGGAAAGACGGATTATTTCATAAATCAATTAGTTATGCAAATTAATTTACAGCACGCACCCACAGAATCAGCAATAACCCGAAAAATATACGTTTGATCCGTTATTTTGTCATATTGTTGTCATAATTCTGTCATAAACTTCGCGCAACGTTACAAGACGTTGACAATATTACGAACTTTCCGACGGGGAACTCATGGAATATTACTATATAGCGATGCTTGTGTTTTTGGCTGGCCTTGCATGCTTCGATCTCTTCGTTGGCGTCAGCAACGACGCCGTGAACTTCCTTAATTCCGCTATGGGATCACGCATCGCAAGCTTCCGCACAACAATGTGGGTTGCCACCTTCGGGGTTCTTTTAGGGGCGACCTTCTCGTCAGGTATGATGGAGGTAGCACGTTCCGGCATCTTCCACCCGCAGATGTTTAATTTCACAGAAGTGATGATTATCTTCTTTGCGGTCATGATCGCCGACATCGTCTTACTTGATACCTTCAACTCCCTCGGTCTTCCCACCTCCACCACCGTTTCCATCGTCTTCGAATTATTAGGCAGTGCCATTGCCGCCGCAGCTATTAAGTTATATTGGGAAGGCGGTTCTTTACAAATGGTCTTTGACTATATTAATACCAGTGAATCATTGACCATTATTTCTGCCATCTTGATTTCAGTTGTCGTGGCATTTATTTCAGGCGCTGTGGTGCAGTACATTATGCGACTGATCTTCTCTTTCTACTTCGAAAGAGTCTATCCCTACGTCGGCGGTGTTTTCGGCGGTTTATCCATCACGGCTATTGCGTATTTTCTGGTCATGAAGGGAGCTCGCGGTGCCAGCTTCATGCAACCGGAATGGATTGAATGGATTGAAGCCAATACTCAAATGCTTGTCATCGCATTATTTGTCGGTTTCTCCATTCTCTTTCAACTGCTCATCCTTGTCTGCAAATTCAATGTTTTCAAAATTGTCATCTTGGCCGGTACCTTCTCCCTGGCTTTTGCCTTCGCTGGTAACGACTTGGTGAACTTCGTCGGTGTTCCGCTTGCTGCCTATGATAGCTTCAAGATCTGGATGGCTTCGGGCGCACAACCTGACGATCTCATTATGAGCGGACTATTGGTTTCGACTAAGACCGACACGTTCTTCCTGCTTGCCTCCGGCATCGTCATGGTCTTTACGTTGTGGTTCTCTAAAAAAGCCCACCGCGTGCTTCAAACAGCCCTGAATCTGTCCTCTCAGCAAAGTGATCATGAACAGTTTGGCTCCTCAATTCCCGGTCGTGTTATCGTCCGTGCCTCTATGGGACTTGGAAGCATTGTTAATCAATTAATCCCGGGAGCTGTTAAGAAAACCCTGGACTCTCGTTTCAAACACAGAAGATTGAAGCGTGGTGAAGTGCCCCTTCCTTTTGACTATGTTCGAGCATCCGTCAACCTTGTGTTGTCTGCTGCGTTGATTTCTTCGGCTACATCCTTGCAATTGCCGCTTTCAACCACTTACGTTACGTTTATGGTCGCAATGGGCTCTTCTTTTGCTGATGGCGCTTGGGACCGTGAAACTGCCGTTTACCGCATTTCCGGCGTCTTAACCGTGATCAGCGGCTGGTTCGTTACGGCATTGACCGCCAGTACATTGGCTGCCGTTGTCTGCTCGATCATTTTCCTGGGAGGTGGTTTCGTGGCGTTCTTGCTTGCCATCCTGGCGTTTATTCTCATCATCCGAAGCAATATGCGCTTTAAGCAACAGGAAGCCAACTACAAAGCCGAACAAGCTATTCGTTACGACGTCAATAAGATTCGTGAAATTTTGAATCAACGTGTCGGCGAAAACCTTTTGACCACTGTCACGCTCTATAACAATATCGTTGAAACTTTCCTCAATGATGATGAAAGCGGATTGCGTAAGCTCAAACTGCAGTCGAATGAAAACTTCGATCAGCTCACTCATGAGCGGGGCATTTATTACAAGATGGAAAATTCTGGCTTTGTTCCCACCAAAGAGGACAATGACGCCCGTTACAGCTATTTCCGCACATTCACCAATCTGCGTGATGTGGGACGCTCACTGCAAGCTTTGGCTCGTCTTTCTAAAGATCACATTGCCAATCGCCACCGCACTTTCCAAGGTGAACTGAGTCAAGATTTAGCGGACTTATCTCAGCTTCTGCTTGAAATTGTTGGCAACCACAATGGCAAAGCAGATGTGGCGGCTTTGCACGCCAATGCGCAATCGCTTCTTGCTCGCATTGAAACCATTCAGGAAAAACTGCTCCGTAACGGTCCTGACAAAGGTTTCTCCGCACGTGGTTGCGAACTCTTCTTAAGTTTCCTGCTCTTTGCACGAGAACTGATTAACCACTACGAAATCATCGCGATGTTGCAACAAAAACTCAATGCAACAACGCCGGAAACACAAGATTCCAGTAAGGTTCAATCGGCGTAGAGTCAGTAAGAGCAATCTAGAAGGGAGGATGTTTTCCTCCCTTTTTTGTCGGAGTTCGTGGGTATAATGAGCCACACTATGACATCGAATACCTCTTCTATCAAGAAATCTGCTCAAACAGTCCTCGCCCCCATCGCCGAGGATCTCAAAGCCGTCAACGACATCCTTGCTCGGGAATTTGCCCATAGCCAAAGCCCGACAATCACGGAAATCGGCTCCTACATCACACAAGCCGGCGGCAAACGTATGCGCCCTGCGCTTTTAATGCTCATGGCAAAAGCTTTAGGGTACAGCGGCAACGATCATCGAGAACTCGGTGCGACCATCGAAATGCTTCATACGGCTACGTTGATGCATGACGACGTCGTGGATGAAGGCATGATGAGAAGAGGACGACCGACCGCCAACGCAAAATGGGGCAATAGCGTCGCGGTATTGGTAGGTGACTTCATGTACACCCGCTCGTTTGAAATGATGATTCGCATCGGCAATTTACGGGTGATGCAAGCTCTTGCCTGTGCCGCCAACACGTTAAGTGAAGGCGAAGTTATTCAGATGAAAAACGCTCACGATCCCAGTGTCGATGAGGCTCGTTATCTCAAAGTCATTGAAAGAAAGACTTCGGTACTTTTTGCCGCTGCGGCGGAAATGGCCAGTGCTCTCGCCGGAGCTTCTAAAGAGGCTGAAGAAGCGCTCGTAAACTACACAATGGCTCTCGGCAATGCTTTCCAAATCGCCGATGATATTCTGGACTACTCCGGCAATCCCACAGAGAGCGGAAAACAAATCGGCGCTGATTTTGAAGAAGGGAAGGTTACGCTGCCAGTCATTTATGCAATGCAGGCTGCTAACGAGCAGGATCGTGCTTTTATCGAAAAGGCCATTCGTGACGGCCACGGCGACTTTGAGAAAATTTCTCAAATTATTCAAGCAAGTGGAGCCATTGAGCGTTGCAAAGTACGAGCAAAAATGGAGCTTGAAAAAGGAAAGTTAGCACTTGATGTTCTTCCCTCTTCCATTTTCAAAAATTCTCTGATAGAATTGCTGTCCTTCGTTGTTGAGCGCAAGGCTTAATAACGGTGATCGTCGGGGTGTAGCTCAGCCTGGTAGAGTACTACGTTCGGGACGTAGGAGTCGGAGGTTCGAATCCTCTCACCCCGACCATCTTTCAAAATTGCGATCTGTTAACAGATCGCTTTTTTATTTTCTTTTCCAAGCCAAACTGAAATCAGCTCAAACGCCCGTAATATCGCCGACGGGATCATATTTTCTATTGGTTGTGAATACGTATTTTGGGCAATGATATCTCCCAAAAAACCAGAGTATTCTGCCTTTTTCTTTTCCAAGCGTCGTTTTATATCTCTGGGAGCCATCGCCATAAGACGCTCATATTGCAACTTTTTCGACTTAACAGATACATTAGGAGAAGCGTTACAAGCCCAAAGCGCATCATAGAGTTCTCTTTTCAGCCCCGTCTTGTACACTAGCTCCCCTTCCATAGCCAATCCGGGTGAGAGGAAAAAAACGCCACTTCGGTTATCTTCTGCCTTGCAATGTAAGCGTCGCTCTGTTTCGCTAAGCTGCTTTAACACGACGTGTCTCGCATCCCCATCATTGTCACTGATCACACAAAATGGCTTTTTGAGACTCAAAGCCAACATCAAAAATGGTGCATAACTCTTACCGTCCACTCCCATAATGCTGATACCGAACGCACTTGGGTCATCTCCGAAATAAGCCTGGAACATTCCGCGGATTAGTTGCTCTTCAGTGACTCCCTCCACAAAAATAAGCCCCCTGGCAAAAAGCGTTTCTCCGCGAAAACGCAATATCAACCGTTTAATTGCCCGGGCTTCTAACGGATCAATATTTTGAGGCAACCATCTGACCTGAATATTTTCACCATCCCTCTGCATGCTTCTAAATTCATAAGGCTCACAGACGGAAGCCACATAGGGAGAATGCGTTGAAACAATGAATTGATGAGAGAGCGCTTTCAGTTGCGTCATTAATGCTCGCTGCGCATTGGGGTGTAAATGAATTTCAGGCTCTTCGGCAGCAATCAACATAAATAAGGGGCTATCCTGAAGGGCCGCTTGTTTGGCCAACAAATCCACCAACGTAACGATTGATAAAATGGCAACACTTTTTTGACTACCCTTACCTTGCAGGGCTGAAAAAGGAATGATTTTCTCAGAATCACTTTTCACAAGTGAAAAGAACTCTTCAATATTGTCTGCCGTAAGACTCACTTCTTCTGGCAACTGCGTCCCCGGCCCTTCCAGCGTCTGACACAAAGAATCCAACATTGACCTCAAGTCTTCAATCGGCTTATTGGCATAATCGGGATGTTTTTTTAATGCACTCCCCAAACCGCTTACCATACGACTGACAAAGGAGTTCTCATTTTTGAGATCCTCACGGAGATTTTCTTCGGCATCAATACTGACAAACTGTAAAGAATGGGGAACCTCTTGAAGTTCCTCGCCTAACTTTTCCCGATCCCAATGATTGATGATGAAACGCTGCTTGGTAATTGTCCCATCGGGCAATCTTTGAAATTTAGTTCTAAAAGCAAAATACTCACGTCTGTAATGATCTCTTCGGATTAATCCATCAAATTCCTTTTGCCAACCGATTTGAAAGGCTGAAAAGCGTTTGGAATCTTTATTTAACGGCACAAACCGAACATCAACCCAGAGCTCATCGCCAAACTCCGCTTTCTCGTTGAGGTGAAAATCTTCCTTTTGAACGGCGATTTCATCACTGAGAGCCAACTCCAAAGCTTTCAAAACCGTACTTTTGCCACAATTGTTAGCCCCCAGTAAAACAGAACTGCGCCCCAAAGGCATCTGTAAACTGCGAATACTTCTAAAACCGTTGATACGTATGCGATCAATAATAATCATGACTATTCCTGAGTCTTTTCTTTTATTCTAGATGTCTTGTGAGCATCAGGATAGAGCTTTCGGCAAGCTTCGCTAAAATAGATAATTGGAACGAATGGAGTCAAACAATGCGCGAATACACCGAAATTGAAACGATCACTCAATTGTTAGGCCTTGTTACCGAACCAGGACACATAGATCATCATGTTTTTCAAAATATCGATTTTTCAGATCTAGCAGACTTGGCCTCCCAGTCCACATACAGCGACTGTTTATTTTTAGGTTGTGTTTTACCCGAATCCTTTTCGCAGCAACTTGATAAAACGAACCTGATTTTTCCGAAACTGGATGCCCCCTTTGACATCTATCGCAGTTATCTGTACTCGGCCAATTCGCTTTATTCCGGATTTGATCCCCGCGATGAGAGTTCCATAGAGAATACTTACGACAGGCGTGTTTATAAACATTTTTTGCAAAGCGGAGTCATTTCCAAAAATATCAAGGAAACACTGTCACGGTATTTACACGATCACTCTATGAGTAACGCCATCAAGGACTTTTTGGCTAACTATCATGAACGTCAAATCGTTGGCATCATGGGCGGTCATGACCTTCTAAGAACCGATCCTTTCTACAGACAAATTGTTTTTCTGAGTAAGCGCCTGACAGAAATGGGATTCATCATGGTTAGCGGGGGTGGTGCCGGGGCTATGGAAGCTACCCATTTAGGAGCTTGGCTTGCAGAAAGATCTGATGAAGAAGTTGAAGAGGCTCTCACTATCCTTAAGGCGGCTCCAAGTTGGCAAGATAAAGGCTGGTTAAGCAGCGCATTCAAAGTAATGCTTAAATTCCGTCAAACGCATTTCATCAGTCTGGGCATTCCTACTTGGCTCTACGGACATGAGCCGGCAACCCCCTTTGCCACTCATATTGCAAAGTATTTTGATAACAGCATCCGCGAAGATACGATCTTAAGTATTACGAGAGGTGGACTTATCTACACTCCGGGTAGCGCCGGTACTATTCAGGAAATCTTTCAGGCTGCCGTCCCTAATCACTACAAAACTTACGGTTATTCGAGTCTGATGGTTTTCTTAGGCGTAGATTTTTGGCGAAAGGAATTGCCCGTTTATCCGCTCCTAGAGCATCTCGTCAATACCGGAAAATACAGCGGTTTGCGAATCGGCATCACCGACGACATTGAAGAAGTCGCCCAAACAGTGAAAATGTTCAAACCGCAAAAAAGCGAATAAGCTACTGAGCGGGCTCCTCGTCCGAATTCAAAGGAATAAAGCCCGCTTTTTCGTTGCCGCAACCCGGGCACGTAAAAAAGTCCGGTAAATCATAAAACGGTGTATCGGGAGCGATGTCAAATTCCTCACAGCCTTGCTTTGGATCGTACACATACCAGCAAACCTTGCACTGCATCTTCGTTTCAGCCCCGATACGTTCCCGATTTAATCGATCCAACAGATGATCTATCGATTCTTGAGCCATTTCCACTCCAGGACCTCTTTATAACGAGCCGCTTTGAATATCTTCCTTAAGCCACTGCAAGATTTCTTCACAGTGCTGAGCACCTAACTTCATTTCTTCTGCGGACTCCCCAACCTCAGGCGGCAACATCGTCACTACATAGGCATCAAAAAGCGCTTTACCGGCATTATTAAAAATCCGATTTCGCCAAATCCCTTTCATTGCAGTGCTTTGAATATGAGCGCTCGCAAAGCCCGAAATACTGATATCTATCATTCCCTTACCCAATGCGGCCTCAAGAAAAGATCCATCTTCCGGGCTAAGGGGCTGACGAGAAATTTCAACCGTATAGGGCGGCTCCACTGACAACTTCTCTAGATTTTCTGTTCGCTGAGCTTGGGAAAGTTCCTGAAGAATAGCCGAAGCAGCAAAGACACCTTGAGGAATTTCAGTTAATTGAGGCTCTAGCGGCGTTGTAGAAAGGTTTCTTAATAGATCCGAAGGAACCGTAACGACTTCAAAACGATCAACCCCGTTTTCCTGCACGCGCCACAGCCCCTCAATAGCCGTTTCTTCCAATCGAACTGATTGGCCTATCGCTGCCCTAACTTCACCACTTCCAACCGTTGCTAAAACAAAATCCAGGTGCTTAGGGTCGAATTCTCTAAAGGGAATAGTTAATAACGTCTTGTTGGTTGAAAAATCCCCCTCGGACAAAGTATCCCTAACTTTTTCGAGAAATTTCACCGTCGCAATTGCCGCTTCGTGTTCGGTTTGCCTGTCTAAATTTACATTGGCCCAACGGCTCGATGATATTTGTGCCATACCTGATCCTTTTTGAAGTTTTCTCAGCAATCACAACTGTCCTGTTTTTCAACAGGCATGATCGCAATTGTACGAACCACAGGTTTATTTCTAATGACGATCTCAGATAGCAAAGAACAATATTCATCCCACGGTTTAAGGCCCTGAACGGCCCCCAGTAAATCCTTATTTCGAAAGATTGCTACCACGGGCATTGAACGCAAACCCCAACGAGCAGCCATGCTGCGCGATTCTTTAAAGTCAGCCCAAGCCGTCGCCGTCAAAGCACCATTGAAAGCTTTTTTTAATTCCGGAGCAATAACAGCTATGTCCAATGTTGTTTTTCTTTCATTAGGGTCATCGGCAAAAACTAACATCTTCAAACCATCTTGAGATATGAAGTTTTCTAACTCTTGCGATGTCAGCCACTGAAAACCGGCCTCGCCGAATAGACGCTTAAATACCGGATGCGAAGCCATATCTAGCTGATTGATCTGAGCGGTAACCGCATTAAAGGCTTTAGGCATAGGCTCCCCCTACATCACTTTTTTACCTACCATACGAGCCAGATGCGGAGGCAAAGCAGACGAAGCGTTGTCTAAATCGGCAAAACTGGCTTGAATCTGATTTTCATCAAACTCCCCATCCATTACTTTCTGGACGCAATCCAATGCTGACTGAATCTTCGCCGCTTCCTCTGCATCAACGACTCTCAATGCATTGCCTCTGAATACCAGCACAAAATCGCCGACCGATACCGATTCAATCAGTGAGGTGTCCACACGTTCCAACTCGCCGCCATTATCCACATCCGCACTCGTGCCGCTTGCTGTTTTATGCAGGGCCAGGACTTTTTTGGGTATTGCCACACACATCTTTTCAAGTCACCTCTAAAAATTATTTAACCTTAATAAAGCGAAGATCTCCGTAGCGAAAGGCTTCTTGCTCGCTCGGGCGTCCTTTTTCGTATGGTTCTTTCTCTAAAATCTCTTCACTGAGTGCTCTAGGCTGATCGTTTCCAACTCTTTCTTGAGGAGCAAACCCCCAGGCGGTCATTTCCTTCATGGCTTCATTGACGGCAGGATAGACTTGTGCGTCAACCACTGAGGTTAGGCTACCACCATAATCATTTAATTCCAAAGGCTGCACCCCAATAACGGTAATGGCTTGCGGTTCGTAACCGCTCAAAGCGGCTGTCACCAAGACGTCATTCATGCCGGCTTGATGGGCCGATATTTTGGTCGATGACCAAAGTCGAATATCGTCATTGCGAAGAACTTTTAAAGTTCCCGGCTTGTCTTGAAAATCGCAGCAATCAAAAATAAGTAACCTTTTGGCACTCATAACCTCATTGATTAGGTAGGCTCCCAATGTACCTCCATCAATGACTCGTACTCTTGGGTCATCGGCAAACCGTTCATGATACGACTCGACTGCTCTGACACCGAACCCCTCGTCAGCCCACAGGATATTGCCGATTCCGATCACTAAAACTTCAAACTGCTGCATACGATCTACCTTAAATCCATTCTTTTATATTAATCCCACATACAAAAAAAGGCCTGAGAAGCTTCAGAGCGACTCCTCAAGCCTTCTATCGTCGGCAATTAATGATGCGTTTCCTTAAACATTCTCAATCCAGTTGACATAGAAGACAACGTGGTTGCCCCGCCCATGACGTCCTCTCTAAAGGACATATAGATGTGAGCAATTGAAAAGAGAATAAAAACGTACATGCAGGCATGGTGAATGGTTCGCACGGCTTGAGCGTCTCCGGCTAAGCTAAATACCCAACCGAACCAGGCCATCCACCCTGTATCCCATCCCCAGGCTTGCGCATAAAGAGCAAAACCCGTGATGATGACCACAAAGCTGCCCAATACAAACATGGCAAACATAGCCAGCTGTGCAAGCGGATTATGGCCTGCGTATTCCGGTGCCGTTTTCTTGATGAAAAGGTAGTAAAGCACTTGAGCGATAACACCCTTCCACCATTTGAGAGACCACAGCGGCGGAATAAAAATCATCCGAGCGTAGCGATTTCCAACAATAGCCCAAAAGATCCGGTATACGAAAAGGATCGTAAAGATCATACCGGCCACAAAATGAGCCAGACGGATATAGCCGAAATCGTAAGTCACCCAGGTATCGCCTACATTGGCAACGAGCGGAGCACCGATCAGAAAACCAGTCACAATCATGACAGCCATGCAAACCGCCATCGCCCAGTGCCAAATCCGCACAGGAGCTTCCCAAACGTAAATCGGATGGGTCCCTCCCGACGTATCAACTTCAAAAGTGACAGGATCAATCTTCATAAAGAGACCCTCCTAACGAACACGTACGTTGCAGAGCTCGTGACCTTGCGGATCCAAAACGTGCGTTGCACAAGCCAAGCACGGATCAAAACTGTGAATCGTACGAATGATTTCAAGCGGTCGTTCCGGATCAGCAACGGGCGTGCCAATCAGTGACGTTTCAAAAGCACTTTGTTGTCCTTCAGGCGAACGCGGCGAAGCGTTCCATGTCGTCGGAACAATGGCTTGCCAATTTTCAATACGTGTATTCTTAATCACGCACCAGTGTCCCAAAGCTCCGCGAGGCGCTTCGCAGAACCCAACACCTCGGCATTCTTTAGGCCACGTCTTCGGTTCCCAGAATTCCATATTGGCCGCGACTTCATCACCGCTTTTGATATTGGCAATCAAGTCATCGACATACTGAACCATCTTGTGCGCAGTCCAATTACACTCCAGAGCACGCGCAGCATGGCGGCCCAACGTGGAGTACACGGCTTCAAGCGGCAAGTCGAGTTCCTTCAGAAGATCAAGTGCCGGTTCCTTGAAATGCTTCACATCCTTAGCAACCGACATGATCAAACGAGCAAGCGGCCCCACTTCCATCATGTGGCCTTTCCAGCGCGGGCTCTTGATCCACGAGTACTTGCCTTTTTCACCCAACCATTCAAACTTAGTCTTCGTGCCAACTGAGCCTTCGGGCAGTTCAAAGGCTTGATCCGTCACGCCTTCCCAGGGGTGAAGACCTAGTTTACCTTCGGGGTATTTGTACCAAGAGTGATCCACAAATTCCTGAATTTGGGTGAGATCTCTCAAATCCACTTCCTGTACATGAGCCAAATCCCCGTCAACAATGGCACCGGCCGGCATCTGCAGAGATTTTTCAGACCAGTCATTGGCAATTTCCGGGAAGTCCCCGTAGCAAAGCACATTTTTCTTCACCAAACCGCCGCCATACTTGAACCATTCCGGATAGAAGGAGGCGATCGCTTTGATATCGGGCAAGTAAACGTTCTGCACAAATTCAACCGACTGCTTGGCGATATCGCGCATATAGTTCATGGTCACTTCATTGATCATGTTGCCAGCCGCGCCGGTATCGTGCATGTTGATCGGGCAAGCCACACCACCGACCAAGTAATTCGGATGCGGGTTCTTGCCGCCCAAAATCGTATGAATCTTGATGATTTCACGCTGGAAATCAAGTGCCTCTAGGTAGTGCGTTACCGCCAAGAGATTGACCGCCGGCGGCAACTTCATGGCAGGATGCCCCCAATAGCCGTTGGCAAAAATCCCCAATTGACCGGAAGCAACAAACTTCTTCAAGCGATTCTGCACATCACGGAAATAACCCGGAGAACTGAGCGGATGATGCGGACTGATTTTCTTTTGCAACTCCGACACCTCTCGAGGATCAGCCGACAGAGAACTAACCACATCGACCCAGTCTAGTGCAGAGAGTTGGTAAAAGTGAACAATGTGGTCGTGCGTGTAAAGCGTTGCATTCATTAGGTTGCGAATGATGTTCGCATTTTTGGGAATTTTGATGCCAATGGCATCTTCAACGCTTCTGACAGCTGCCAGGGCGTGAATACCCGTACACACCCCGCAAATACGTTCCACAAAGGCCCAAGCATCGCGAGGATCCCGGCCTTTAAGAATCACCTCAAGACCACGCCACATCGTGCCTGTACTTTGGGAGTCCGTAATGACTTTCCCGCCATTACCCAACACCGCTTGAACGCGCAAATGACCCTCAATACGCGTCACCGGGTCAACAACAATACGACGATCTGCCATTATTCTTCCCTCCCGAGATCTTTATTGGTCTTTTTTGCTCGCGCTTGAGCAACAGCCGATAGCGCGGCATGGGCAATAGCTGCAGCACCAACAACGCCAACAGTCGCCAGGCCTACCTTATCGACAGTCGCTTCAATACCATCGAGTCCCGGCGGCAAAATCGTCGTTTCATGTTCATAGAACGAGCCCTTGTCAAAGAAATTAGGCTCAGAACAACCGATGCATCCGTGGCCGGACTGCACAGGCCAGCTCAATCCCTCATTCCAACGAATCGTTGAACAAGCATTGTATGTGGTCGGTCCTTTACACCCGACCTTATAGAGGCAATAGCCCAATTTGGCGCCTTGGTCATCAAATTTCTCAACGAACTGACCGGCATCGAAATGCGCCCGACGATAGCATTTATCATGAATACGCTGACCGTAGAACATCTTCGGCCGTCCCAACCGATCAAGCGGCGGAATGCGATCATAAGTAAGAATATAAGTCACAACGGCTGTCATCACCTCAGGAATCGGCGGGCAACCCGGAACAAGTACGATAGGCTTATCCGTAATGATTTCTGTAATGGGAACAGAATGCGTCGGATTGGGTTTAGCCGCCTGCACACATCCCCATGCGGCGCATGATCCCCAACCGATAACGGCTTTGGCCCCAGCGGCCACGTGTTTAATTTTTTGCAGGAAAGTTTCTCCTGCAGGAATGCAGTTAACCCCATCATCATTCAAAGGCACATTGCCTTCAACGGCCAAAATGTAATTGCCTTTGTACTTGGTAATGGTTTCTTCAAGTGCCGCTTCGGCCTGATGTCCGGCGGCAGCCATAATGGTGTCGTCATAGTCGAGCGAAATCATGGACAACACCAAATCCTTGGCAACCGGATGGTAAGAGCGGATAAACGACTCCGTACAACAGGTGCACTCCAGGCCGTGTAACCATACAACCGGCATCCTAGGCTTGGTTTCAATGGCTTGAGCAATCTCTTGAGCTCCTGCGCTTCCCAATCCCAAACTGGCGGCCGTCAGCGAGCAAAATTGCAAAAAACTGCGGCGGCTAACACCTTGGCGCCGCAACGCTTCATATTGAGTTTCAAACATAAGGGGATTCTCCTTAGCCTTTTATTTCGCATGGAGTCCAGCCAAACGAAAATAGGCTCGCTTTATTGCACGCTCTCGCGTTCTTAATTTAGATTGTATGGTACGAAAACTCGAATACTTAGACGCAAACGACTTCTTTTATTACACCAAAGAGGTATATTTTGCTTATTTTGTTATAACTGCATTTAAAAAGCTTATTTTTTGATAAAACTTTCACAAAAATAGCCAAAACGGTACGATTTTACTCACACTTTTCAGTCTATTTAAGTGTACGCTGAACTCGTATGCTGTTAAAGGTGAAAAGTGATCAATATTAACCATTGTCCAGCCTCTGATTTTGAAGCCGAGTTTCAGCTCATTTTCAACAATCACATGAAAGGTTTGCCCATTTGTCATAATGGACTGCAAGTGCGTGCGATCGGTTTTCAAAACTTCAAAAAACACTGGATCGGTGCCATGGTTACACCATGGTCCATTTTGGTGGTTCTTGCGCAGGGTAATAAAAGCAACTGGCCGGAGATTCAAGTTGGGAAAATACTGTCGATTACTTTGCCTGCGGGAGCTTTCAGCTTTCTAGGAATGGCTAGCGACAGACTGGGGAAATTTCTAGCATGCTCTCTGATGAGTCCGGTTGATCCCTTGTTCAATCAGCGAAGTGCAGAGGCTTTTGCTGCCCGCGCTTTGATGTTGATGCTTACACCTGAAAGCGATAGTTCCCATACAACGCACAGCACTAGAAGTGCCATTCCAGAAAATTTGTCTCGGCGAGATTTTTTCACCACTTTCAGCAAGGAGATGATCGCAGATGATAAACCCTGATTTCTCCTCTGTTTCTTTGATAGTTCACGAAGAAAAAAATGGTCTGAAGGTAGAACTTCACAACCATCGCACTAGAGTCATTGCGCAAACAGCGGAAAGCCTTGGAGCCGAGAAAGCGATTGAAATTCTTCGCGCCCTTCTTGGGTTATGCCCTATTGCCCAGGTTAGTGCTTTTAAAGCTGCTCAACACGCAATTACCCACCAAAATCCCAATCAAGGGTTTTCGTCTTACGATACAAATATTCAGAGTTTGGTTACGGCAGAAGCCATCTTAGAAACCGTCCGTGTATTAAGCATGGATTTGCAGCCGTTCACGATTCACGGCAAAGTCAGTCAGGAATGTTTAAAAACACTTGGAGAATTAAGAGCCAGGTTATGGGATCTGTCAAAAAGTGCCTGCATTGACAACGCCGCCCTTGAGTCTTTCAACGAAGATTTAAAGGCTCTCATTATCTTGTGGTTTACTCGCGAAAAGAAAGCCATTGGCGCGATCAAGCACACGTTTGAACGATTCGACAATATCCAATTGGATGGTAAAGGGTTACTCTTTCCTGAAGAAGTCAGCAACCGCGAAATCCTCAAACTGTTTCTGCGCATTCTCCAGGAGTATCCCGAATGGGCTCTGTCTCCGCAACTGGTCGGCGCTCGTATACCCGGCGCACTGGCTCGTTGCCGCAGTCAAACGGATAAAGGCAGAAGAGATCCTTTTTCAATCCGAGATCTGGTGCTCGCAAGACTGGAAGAATTAAAAAATTTTGCCTCCGGTCTTCCCTCTCCCTTTACCGTTAGAAGCATTAACCTAGGGAACAATTGGGGAGTCGGACTCGTAGAAACTGCTCGCGGCACTTTGATGCATTTTCTGCAAATTGACAATAACAAAATGCGCTTTCATATTGTGGCGCCGACAGAATGGGCATTTCAGGAAGAAAGTCCAATGGTCGATGCAATGAATCTATTTATTAAAGAAAAATCAAACGCGGTCAAATCGGTAATCACCGGATTAAATCTGATTGCCTGCGCATTTGATCCCTGCACAAAGATAGATGTCAAGTGGCCACAAAAGGAGGGTTGATGCACGAGCTATCTATTGCTGAAGGCATCGTCGAGATTGTTGAGCGCACGGCCAAATCCAACAACGTCAACCGAGTGAAAAGCGTGCGAATTGCAGTCGGTAAGTTAGCTGGTGTTGACATTGACTGTTTACGCTTTGCTTGGCAATCGGTCACTCGACAGGGGTGCGCACAAAACGCACAACTCATCATTGAGCGACCGCCCGGCAAAGCCTGGTGCATGGACTGTGCTCAAACCGTTTCTTTGAAGCGATACGGCGAGGCTTGCCCGATTTGCGGAGGCTTCCATTTAACGGCAACGGGTGGAACAGAACTTAAGGTCATCGACATTATTGCCGATGACTCTCAATAAAAGAATTTGGTAAGGAGAAATTTTATGTGCACGACTTGCGGCTGCGGAGGCAATCATACTCACACCCACACACATGTGGATGAAAACGGCAATCTGGTCACTCACACTCACGAGGATCACGAGCATCATCATGAGCATTCCCATGGTCCCGTTCATTCACACGATTCAGCGATATCGGCAGAACGCGCCATTAGTATCGAAGAAGACATCCTTGCCCGTAATAACGCCATAGCCGACGATAACAGAAAATACTTCAGGCAAAAGCATATCTTGGCGCTCAACTTTGTCTCCAGTCCCGGTTCCGGCAAAACGGAATTGCTCTGTGCGACGATTAAAGCGGCAAAGGATGATCTTTCCGTTAGCGTAATTGAAGGCGACCAACAAACCAGCAATGACGCCGACAGAATTCGCCAAACCGGTGCCCACGCTCATCAGATCAATACGGGGAAAGGTTGTCATTTGGATGCTGAAATGATCCGACATGTATTAAGCCATATGGAGTTGACCGACAACAGTGTGCTCTTCATTGAAAATGTCGGCAACTTGGTTTGTCCGGCGGAATTTGATTTGGGAGAAGCTCATAAAGTCGTGATTTTGTCGGTAACCGAGGGCGAAGACAAGCCGTTGAAGTATCCGGACATGTTCCGCGTCTCTGATGTCATGATCATCAATAAGATTGATCTTCTGCCGTACGTAAATTTCAATATCGAAGCTTGCGAAGAATATGCCCGACGAGTCAATCCGAAAATCCAAATCTTGAGAGTTTCTGCAACTAAGGGCGAGGGACTTGATAAATGGATTATGTGGCTGAAAGCCCAAAAAACATTGGCTACTCTTTGAGATAGAACTCAGCATGATCGCGAAATTTTTTCGTATTAACGGACTTGTTCAGGGAGTCGGATTTCGTCCGACTGTTTACCGAATCGCGACTGAACTCGGACTGAAAGGCGAAGTTTTCAACGATGCCGAAGGTGTCGGGGTTATCTTGGAAGGAGAGGCGGATCAGGTTTCTCGGTTTCCGACACTTTTGCGGGAACAGAAACCCCCTTTGGCTCGAATTGATTTCATTCATCCTTCCGTTGTGGATCTTAAAGGCTATACCGATTTCACAATCACTGAAAGCCAGGAAGGCAAGGTCAATACCGCTATTACCGCTGATGCCGCAACATGCAAAGCATGTCTTCAAGATATGTTTACACCCGGCAACAGGCGTTATCGTTATGCCTTTACCAATTGCACGCACTGCGGCCCTCGTTTCACAATCACAAAGCACCTTCCATACGATAGGCCGCAAACGACAATGGCCCCTTTCAAGATGTGTGAACAATGTTTGTCAGAATACAAAGACCCTCTGGACAGACGTTTTCATGCTCAACCCAATGCCTGCCCGGTTTGTGGGCCACAACTATGGTTTGAAGACATAGGAGGCCAGCCAATTGACGGAGATCCGATAGATCTAGCCGTTGAAGCCATTAGAGACGGAAAAATTATTGCCGTAAAAGGACTGGGGGGATTTCATTTAGTTTGTGACGCCAAAAATCCTCGCGCTGTTGAAAAACTTAGACAACGCAAAGGACGTGATGAAAAAGCGCTCGCGGTCATGATGGTCAATGCCATCAGTGCGAGTATTTATACCCATGTCAGCCCTAAGGCCCGCGAGGTGTTGGAGAGCTCTGCCCGCCCGATCACTCTTTTACCCAGAAAAGATCAACACTCACTCAAAGGAATTGCTGACGGGTTAAGTGACATAGGCATCATGCTTCCATACACCCCTGTGCATTGGCTGCTTTTCCATTCTTTGGCCGGTAAACCGGACGGAGCACAATGGACGGACAACTTGAGTTTGGATGCCGTACTGGTCATGACATCAGCAAACCGTTCCGGTGAGCCGCTGGTCACCGATAATGATGAGGCGCGCTCCAAACTCTCAGGAATCGCGGATTTTATACTGCTGCACAATCGGGATATCCTTGTTCGGTGTGATGATTCAGTCGTTCGCTTGATCGGTGAAACCCCCATTTTTATTCGACGCTCCAGAGGTTATGCCCCCGAAGCCGTCAAGTTGGAGACTGATTTAAAACCGACGTTAGCCGCAGGTGCTTACCTTAAAAATACCGCTGCGCTCACACGCGATAAAGATGTCTTTCTGACTCAACACATCGGTGATTTAGAAAACAGTCAAACTGACCAAGCCTACCGAGATGCAATTTCGCACCTGGCGCATCTCTATGAAATTAAACCCAGAATTGTCGTTGCTGATGCTCATCCGGATTTTCCCAGCACAAGATTGGCGGCCCACGTTGCCAAGCAACATGGAGGTCTTTTCGTTCCTATCTACCATCATGCTGCTCACATCGGAGTAGCCATGGCTGAAATCAATCGAAAAGAAACGACTGTCGGATTAGCGTTGGACGGCGTGGGACTCGGACCCAATGATGAAGCTTGGGGTGGAGAGCTGTTATTAGTAGGAGCTTCTAATTTCTACCGATTGGGCGCTCTTGAACCGCTTCCGTTACCCGGTGGCGATAAAGCCGCCCATGAACCACGAAGAATGGGCGCTTGCGTGCTGACTCTTTTAGGCAAAGAGGACCTGATTGAAAAGTATTTTCCAGAGTTGCCGAATGCTAAATATTTCAGCCAACTTGTTAAAAATTCTCAGCTTTCACCATTGACCACTTCCAGCGGAAGACTTTTTGATGCCATGGCTGCATTGCTTGGCCTGTGTGACGTTCAACATGATGATGCAAGGGCTGCGATGTTGCTCGAAAGCGTTGCGAGCACGATGAAACCTCAAGCGCATAAAAAGGGATTTACCATCAAAAATCATCGGATTAGTTTCCTACCGTTTTTTGAAGAAGTTATTCAGGCAGGAAGGAAACTATCTGCTGATAAAGTGTCACAATTGGCCGCTGATTTCCATGCGACCCTGGCATTAGGACTTACGCAGCTTGTGTATCAGGCCTGTGAGCGTCTTCAGTACAAAGGTCCCGTTATGCTGACCGGAGGTTGCATGGCCAACAGATTGTTGACCGCTGCTTTAGTCCAAGAGCTTGGGAAACTCTCTATCGAGAGCTATTTCCCGCAAAAGGTACCTGCCGGTGACGGCGGTATAGCTTTGGGACAAGTCTGGCTATCGCACCTAATGGTAGAAAGCGGTGCTGAAAAATATGAGTTCTCCGGTGACTTGTAACTTACATTGAGGTAAATATGTGTTTGGCAGTGCCTGCAAAGATCACCAAACTGATAAACAATGAAACTGCTTTATGTGATTTCAATGGTATTGAAAAAGAAGTCAATGTTTCCTTGATTGACTCTCCCCGAGAGCAAGAATGGGTTATTGTCCATGTTGGTTTCGCTTTAAACCGTATTGATGAAGAAGAAGCCCGAAAAACCATGGAAATATTGAATGCATTACCTTCGGAGGCTAAAGCCTAAGCTTATGCAATACATCAGTGAATATCGCGATCGGGATAAAGCAAAAGCGTTAAGCAATGAAATTGCTAAAGAGGTAATGCCCGCCCGCTCTTATCGCTTTATGGAATTTTGCGGCGGCCACACCCACGTTCTGTCACACTGGGGATTAACGGATCTTTTGCCAGACAACGTAAAAATGATTCACGGTCCGGGCTGCCCGGTCTGTGTGTTACCGGTTGGTCGTATTGAAATGGCGATTGACTTAGCGTTAAGCGAAAAAGTGATTTTGTGTACATACGCTGATACGCTCCGAGTGCCGACATCAAAAGGGCAGTCACTTTTCAATTGCCGCTCACTTGGCGGTGATGTTCGCATGGTTTACTCACCAATGGACGCGATCAACATAGCGAAGGCCAATCCAGATAAAGAAGTCGTCTTTTTTGCTATTGGATTTGAGACCACCACTCCGCCCACCGCCGTTGCTATTCAAATAGCCAAGCGTCTCGGACTTAATAATTTTTCGGTTTTCGTCAATCATGTCCTCACGCCTGCCGCGATGGAGCACATCTTAAAAACCGCTCAAGAAGGAAGCCGCGCGCCACAGCTTGACGGACTTGTCGGCCCCGCTCATGTTTCAACGGTTATCGGTTCAAAAGCTTATGAACCTTTTTCAGCGAAATGGGGAAAACCGGTGGTCATTGCCGGCTTTGAACCGCTTGATATGCTTTTGGCGATTTTGATGATGATCCGACAAGTCAACGAGGGACGACATGAAGTGGAAAATGAATTCACACGAGCGGTCTCTCGTGAGGGCAACCGACTGGCCGTCGACTTAATGAATGAGATTTTTGAGTTAAGAGATTCTTTCGAATGGCGAGGCTTGGGCTATGTTCCCTTCTCGGCTCTAAAACTCCGTGAAAGATACTCGCAATTTGATGCAGAAAAACGCTTTCAAATGACTGAACGACATAGCCCGGATAACAGAGCCTGTGCCTGCGGCGCTATTCTCAGAGGAGAAAAGGAGCCGTTCGATTGCAAGCTTTTCGGCACGGTTTGTACCCCCGCTCATCCGATGGGGGCTTGCATGGTCAGTTCTGAAGGAGCCTGCGCGGCTTACTGGCGTTACGCTCCTAAACATAAAACAGTTCCAAACACTGAGGAATAAATAATGTCTTCTGTCAAACCCGATTATGTTCGTCGATTGGATCTGCGTCACGGCCGCATTGAAATGACTCATGGCGCAGGAGGACTTGCCAGTGCTCAATTGATTGAAGAAATTTTCTCCCGACATTTCACCAATCAATGGCTTGACGAAGGACATGATGGTGCTGTTTTACCCAGTCTTGAAAAACCAATCGCCGTGTCATGCGATGCACATGTCATTTCGCCTCTATTCTTTCCGGGAGGAGATATAGGACGCCTAGCCATTTGCGGAACTGTCAACGATGTCGCCATGTGCGGAGCAAAGCCTCTCTATATTGCGGCAAGTTTTATTTTGGAAGAGGGTTTTGAACTCTCCAAACTTGACCAGATCGTACAATCAATGGCTAATGCTGCGAAAGAAGCAAACGTTGCCATCGTTACCGGAGACACTAAAGTCGTCGAAAAAGGTCATGGTGACGGTATCTATATTTCTACAACCGGTATCGGTGAAAAGTTAACGGACTTTCCCATATCAGGTCGGAATGCCCAACCGGGGGATGTGGTGATTATTTCGGGATCAATGGGTGACCACGGCACGGCTATCCTTTCCAAAAGAGAAAATATGTCGTTTTTAACAGAAATTGAAAGCGACACAGCCCCCTTGAACGGATTAATCAAATCGGTTCTCAATGTCACACCAGATGTGCACGTTCTGCGAGATCCAACCCGAGGAGGTTTGGCTGCCACTCTCAATGAAATTGCTCACCAAAGCGGTGTTGGCATTTTCCTGCATGAAGAAAAGATTCCGGTTAAGCCCGCTGTCGCCGCCGCTTGCGAATTTCTTGGGTTAGATCCCCTTTTTGTCGCTAACGAAGGAAAAGTGATTGTGATTTGCCGTAAAGAGGAAAGCCTAAAAGTTCTGCAAGCCATGAAATCGGATCCTCACGGTCAAGAGGCTTGCATTATCGGCGAAGTGACGGCAGAGAACGCCGGATGTGTTGAAATGGAAACACTCCTTGGCGGGCGACGCAGTGTTGATTGGCTCAACGGCGAACAGTTGCCTCGAATTTGTTAGCAATCCTCTATATCCTAAGAACAAATAAGTTTGGAATAGGGCTTATTTATCCACGCCCAATGCGTAAGATGATCTGCCTACCTTCTGTTGTTATTGTTGCCTAAGTTCAGGAATACAGAAACAAAGAACGTATAATTCAAGAACCTTCATTTATCATCAGGGATTTTTTAATAATGACTTGGATTGTCGGGCTTACGGGAGGCATCGGCTCCGGAAAAACTCAAGCAAGCAATGCTTTTGAGGCATTGGGAGTTCCGGTGATTGACACTGATTTGATTAGCCATGCGGTTACTGCTCCGAATGGACTGGCTATTCCCGCCATCAGAGAGGCTTTCGGAGATGAACTTATTGATGCCTCCGGTAAATTGGACCGAGCAAAGATGCGTGAGCTTGTCTTCACAAATCCCGATGCCAGACACAAACTGGAAGCCATTTTGCATCCCCTTATTGCTAACGTCACAATGGCCTCCGTGTCGCAGCATTCTGATGCTCCTTACGTTGTACTGGTTGTTCCCCTCCTTGCCGAAAGCCCGCAATGGTTAAACCGATGTGACAGAGTTCTAGTTATTGATTGTGAGGTTGAAACCCAAATTGAACGGGTCATGACACGATCTCAATTGTCACGTGAAGAAGTTATGGCCATTATTGCAACGCAAGCAACACGTGATGCTCGTAAGGCTATTGCCAATGAAGTCATTGTTAACGAATCAACACTTGATGCACTTAACCAACAAGTGCGCAAGCTCCACGACTTCTACCTTACGATGGCAAGACAATCACCCAAAGCGGGAGTACCCATATGATTGTGAAGTGCCCTATATGCAAAAAACCGGTGGAATGGTCTGAGAAGAATCCTTGGCGTCCATTTTGCTCTGAACGATGCAAATTGATTGATTTAGGCGAGTGGGCAAGCGATGCTTACGTCATTCATGGCAATTCGTATGCTCAGACCAATGAAAGCGAAGCAGACAAACTTGCCCAAGAACTTTTCTCTCATCTGGAAGAAGAAAAGAAAACAGAGCCCAAAACTAAATAGTTTCGATCCAACCGTTCGCCCCGTGCGGTCTTAACAGTTTTTCATCGTTTATTTTGACATTGGTTAAATACAACGGAACGGGGTTATCACTTAAAAGTCGCAACCAGGCACTTGAAGCTACACGAATTGCCGGATCAACCCAAGCAAATAATGCCCCGCTTTGAGCGATACTCTCCCAGTTTGAACAGTCAGCTTTGACGGCAAAACGTTCGTGGGTAACGTTTCCAACGCTTTGACCTTCATCCACAAAAACACCGTCTGCCTTTTTTTGCTGTTCGTCACTTGCCGTTGCATCAACCCAAATTTCTTTAATACCCAAAGCCATTAAGCGCTTTTTCCAATCATCAAACTCTTTGATGTAATCGCCACACAAAATGGCTCCGTCAAAACCTCTTTCTTTTTGAGCCTCAAGGTTTTCTAATGCGCTTTCTGACTGAATTTTTACCCAATGTTTAGGCATTAAAAGCCATTTTTGAATGGGTTCGCTCGCTTCCAATATGGGAGTCGGCCAATCAAGCGGGGAAAAGAAACCAAAGGATTGTCCCTCCAATGAACGTGGCTCTCCTCGCCACTGCCAACTTCTGACAAAATGAAGTCGTACGAGTGCATGGGGATAGTCGTGTACCAAAGTTACCCATGGAGAAGAATTTTGAAGATCAATCCCAAGTTCTTCACGCATTTCACGCTTGGCGGCTTCCTCCACAGTTTCCATGGCCTCTAATTTTCCACCGGGAAATTCCCACCAGCCGGCATACACTTTCCCCTCCGGTCGGCATCCCAGCAAACTTCGCCCTTCGTTATCGATCATCACCACGCAAGCAACAAGTGTTTCTGTTCGATTCGTCATATTCGTCTCTCAAAAAAAGCGCCCATTTCAGAGCGCTTTTTAAGTTGGTTTAGCGATTAGTCAATGTGACCGTGGCAGTTCTTAAACTTTTTGCCTGAACCGCAAGGACACGGATCGTTGCGGGAAACGCCTCGCCAATCCACTTTATCAAGATCCACCCCGGCCGCAGAGATTCCGGTAAAGGATAATTCGTGTCCTTCGTCATCGTGAACAACTTTGTTATTAGCTTCTTGTTGAGCTTGAGCAATTGCTTGAGCACGGGCAGCGGCCTGTGCACGAGCAAGCGCCTCTTCTTGGGCTCGTTGTTGTTCAGCCATCGCTTCTTCTCGTGTTTGAATTCTGACTGTCATCAATACACGCATGACATTTTCACGCACTCGGTCAAGTAACGTTTCAAACATCGAGAATGCTTCGCGCTTGTATTCTTGCTTAGGTTGCTTTTGAGCGTAACCGCGCAAGTAAATACCTTGACGCAAAGCATCCAAAGCGGTGATATGCGCTCTCCAAATGCTATCCAACACTTGCAGCGTCACCTGCTTGGCGAAATCATTCATCGCCTGCGGACCGGCCAATTCAACCTTGTCATTGTAAATTCGGTCACACTCATCAATGAGAACCTTCAACAAGTCTTCATCGGTGGTTGAATTGCTCTTTTCAAGCATTCCGGCAAAGTCGATATCAATGCCCCATTCACTCTTGAGAATGGTCGTAAGGGTTGACAAGTCCCATTGCTCTTCAACGGTATCGGCAGGCACATAAGTTCTGAATAAGTCGGTGAAATAGCCGTGACGTAAATTGGTCACCATTTCACTCAAGTCGTCACTTTCCAAAATCTCGTTGCGCAAGCGATAAATTTCACGACGTTGATCATTTTGCACGTCATCGAATTCAAGCAGTTGCTTACGAATATCGTAGTTTCGGCCTTCAACCTTACGCTGAGCGCTCTCAATCATACGAGTAAGCATATTGGATTCGATGGCAACGCCTTCTTCAAGCTTGAGCTTATCGGCAATGGCGCGCATGCGGTCACCGCCAAAGATTCGAAGCAACGGATCTTCCATCGACAGATAAAAGCATGAAGAGCCCGGGTCACCTTGGCGGCCAGCACGACCACGCAATTGGTTGTCAATACGACGTGACTCGTGACGTTCACTGCCGATAATGCGCAAACCACCGGCGGCAACCACCTTATCGTGTTCAATCTGCCACTCAGCCTTGATCTTTTCAATCGCCGCTTTCTTTTCTTCATCAGAAAGATCGGGGTTGGTCTTAACATCATCAATATGCTTATTAATGCCACCGCCCAAAACAATATCGGTACCACGACCGGCCATGTTAGTGGCGATTGTCACAACCCCAGGACGACCGGCTTCAAGCACAATCTGAGCTTCCCGTTCGTGTTGCTTGGCGTTCAACACATTGTGCTTAATACCTTCCTTATCCAAGAGTTTGCTGAGCGCTTCAGAATTTTCAATAGAAGTCGTACCCAACAACACTGGTTGTTGGCGCTTATTGCACTCCTTGATATCTTCAATAATGGCTTGGTATTTTTCGTTGATTGTGCGGAAAACCTTATCTTGTTGGTCAACACGAATCATCTTCTTATGAGTCGGGATGACAACCGTTTCCAAACCATAAATATCCTGGAATTCATAAGCTTCCGTATCAGCCGTACCGGTCATACCGGAAAGCTTCTCATACATACGGAAGTAATTCTGGAATGTAATAGAGGCAAACGTTTGGTTTTCTTGATTAATCTTCACGCCTTCTTTAGCTTCGACAGCCTGATGAAGACCTTCGGACCAACGACGACCTGGCATTAAACGGCCCGTAAATTCGTCCACAATGACAATTTCGCCATTCTGGACAACGTAGTGCTGGTCGCGCTTAAACAAAGAGTGAGCGCGAAGAGAGGCCATCAAGTGATGCATCAAAATAATATTTTGAGCAGAGTACAGACTTTGGCCTTGAGGAATCAATCCTCTTTCCGTGAGGATTTGCTCAATATGTTCGTGTCCTTGTTCGGAGATGTAGACCTGATGGGCTTTTTCATCTACCCAATAGTCACCTTCACCCTTTTCGGTTGCCTGACGCTTTAAAAGCGGAGGAATTTCATTAATCTTGGCATAAAGATCGGTGTTGTCATCAGCCGGGCCGGAAATGATCAAAGGCGTACGCGCTTCATCAATCAAAATGGAGTCCACTTCGTCAACGATTGCATAATGCAAACCGCGTTGACGACGATGATGAATGTCATACTCCATGTTGTCGCGCAGATAGTCAAAGCCGAATTCGTTATTGGTACCGTAGGTGATATCGGCCGCGTAAGCTTGAACTTTCTCGTCATTAGGTTGCTGACTGTAGATGGTACCAACTGTCATCCCTAAGAAGTTGTACACGCGTCCCATCCACTCTGCGTCACGCTTGGCAAGGTAGTCGTTCACTGTCACAACGTGAACACCTTTAGCTGGCAGGGCATTCAAGTAAACGGCCAATGTAGCCGTTAATGTTTTACCTTCACCGGTTCGCATTTCTGCGATCTTGCCGTCATTAAGCACCATACCGCCGATAAGTTGAACGTCAAAGTGACGCATTCCCAACACACGCCAACTGGCTTCTCTGACGACTGCAAACGCTTCAGGCAACAACGCTTCGAGCGTCTCACCTTTGGCTAAACGATCACGAAATTCTTGAGTCTTGGCCTTGAGCTCATCATCGCTCAAAGCTTTGATTGTCGGCTCCAGCTTATTGATCGCAGCGCACTGACGACGGTACTGTTTAATCAAGCGGTCATTGCGACTGCCAAACACTTTCGTTAAAAGCTCAGAAAACATCTTTTGATACCCTGCACGTCACTGCATTTTCAGGCAGCACGCGTTTTGTTAATTTTTGGACGACAAAATTTGTCGAGAGAATAAACTACAGCTGGCAATTATCGCATATTGCAGAAATGATTTTCCTTTGAAAATTCTTTGTTTTTTAAGAAATCCGACCTTTTTTGTAACTTTTTTCGTTTCGATTTCAATGCCTATTTGTGAGAAAATGCACGCAAAAGGAAAACGGCATGTACGGATTGGAAAGTATTGACAAACTTTTAAACTCTTTAAACCCTGATACGCTTATTGCGCGGCAAATGTTAAGCGTCAGGGTGGCTCAAGTTTTGCAACGTGCCTGCCAAAGCAAGCGTCTGCATATTGATTTTCAACGGGCTGTGCATGTTGAATGTGCCTCTCAAGGTATCATCATTAACACAACGACGCCGACAATCGCTAATCGACTCAAGCAAATTCAACCTTCTCTTGAAAAATATCTTTTTGATAGCGGTCTTAATCTTCCGATTCTAGGAATTAAAGCGGGAAAAATTCTCCCCCTGCCTGATTTGGAAAATTATCCCAAGGATCCCCCTCGGATTGCCCAACCTGGCGCCGCTGACGCCGTTCGGCAAAACGCGCAAAGAGCTAAAGACGAAGATATCAAAGAAGTTCTTGAAAAACTGGCTGACGCGCTGGAAAACAGAGCCTGATTAGAAGAAACCGACCAGAGCGAACCCCAACACCAAAAAACCGATCGCAAAGAAAACACATGCGGTTGCCCGGTTAATAATCTGTGAACCCCTGGGACCAGTAAAAAAGCGTCTGGCTCTTTCAGCCAAAATTGCGTAAACAACCAGATTGATAAAGACCATCACAGCGTAAACGGAAATCATCAATACGGCTTGAGCGACATAGGGTTGTTGCGGATCCACAAATTGGGGTAAGACACTGATTCCAAAGATAATCGGTTGTGGATTGCAAAGCGAGATCACGATGCCTTTCGTAAAGTTTGCCAACCCATCTTCAGGGACCGCGTGCCTACCTTCAGATTTTTCCTTATCGGGAGAAGTGCCAAAGTGCATGGCCGGTTTATGCCAACTTCTCCAACCCAAATAAAGAATGAAAAAAGCACCGGCGATTTTAATCGCGTTAAATAAAGTCGGGCTGTTGGCTAAAACCACCCCCATACCGGACATGGCGGCAGTAAACAATATCGATATGCCAATAGCTTGACCTAAACTGAAAAAAACGGTCTTATGCCACCCTTGCTGCAGCGATAAAACAATGGCAAATATCACACCCATTCCCGGCGACAGGATATTGGCCAATGAGGTGATGAGGAATAGGGAAAAAAGCGACATATCAGAAAGAAACAACCGATTTTCTAACCAATTGGATATTACGCTTTTTCTGTGCAGACAAACACAAAAGAAACACCCAACCGCAAATAGAAAATCGGTTACAGCGCGGCTTTAGATCGCAAAAACACGCTCAAAAGAAAAATCTCTTGGGGCTTTTTCAGACTCAAATGTTGCCCATTCCCAAGCTGAATCATCAGCCAACAACGCTCTTAAGAGCTGGTTGTTCAAACCGTGACCGGATTTATTGGCACTATAGCGAGTCAAAAGCGGGTGACCTAAAACATAAAGATCCCCCATGGCATCCAAGATCTTGTGCTTCACAAACTCGTCCTGTCCCCTGAGGCCTTCGGGATTAAGCACCCGATACTCATCCATTACAACAGCATTTTCAAGAGTTCCCCCTTGAGCTAAGCCGATAGAACGAAGCATCTCTACGTCTTGCACAAAACCAAATGTTCTGGCTCGGCTGACAGCATGAGCATAATCAACCTTAGCCAAATCAACTTCAGTAAATTGCAAAGTGCTGTCGATTGCAGGGTGGCCAAAATTAATGGAAAAAGCCAATGAAAAACCTTCATGAGGCTCCAGCTGGGCCCATTTATCGCCATCGGTTACACGAACAGTTTTTTTCACTCGAACAAAACGCTTTGGAGCGGGTTGCTCAACTATGCCGGCAGCTTGGATCAGGAAGACAAAACTTGCACCGGATCCATCCATAATCGGAATTTCCGGTGCATCAACATCAACATAGCAATTATCAATTCCCAAACCATTGAACGCACTCATCAAGTGTTCAATGGTGGAAATTTTGACCGGGCCTTCGTTTAATGTTGTTGCCATGCGCGTGTCATTCACACGCGTAGCTTCTGCCGGCATAACAACGGGCGGATTTAAATCGACACGGGTATACACAATGCCGGTATCGGGGTCAGCCGGACGTAAAGTCAAATTTACTTTTCGACCGGAATGCAGACCGATACCAACCGTACGGACGACTTTTTTAAGCGTTCGTTGTTTGAGCATAACTAAATTTGTTCTTACTTATTGTCGTGACGAATAGACCACCAACCCGTTTCCCATTCATCGGCTGCCTTTTCTTCCTGTTTTTCAGGCTCTTGCGGCTGTTGGGGTTCCGATTGAGCAGGTTGTTGAGCAGCCGGAATACTCGGTTGAGGCTCGGGCTTGGCAACCGTAGGCTTAGATTCCACCTGCGGTTGAGCCACCTTCGGTGCGGCAGGCTGCTGAGCTACACTTTGACGACTGGTCCAAGGATCTGCTTGTTGCGGTTCTGCATAACTGCGGTTGTTATGTTCCCAAACATCTCGCTTTTCATCGGGTTTTTCGAGCGGAGCAACTTCTTTGTCCTTACCGCCATCCAGGCCTGTGGCAACCACTGTCACACGCATGGAGTCGCCCATACTGTCATCGTAGGCTGAACCGTAAATAACTTGAGCGCCTTTTGCCGTGAAGTTCGTGATGATATTCATAACCGTCTTGGTTTCCTTCATCTTCATCGTTTCTTCACTAGCCGTGATGTATACCAACACGCCGCGGGCTCCGTTGAGCGTTACCCCCTCAAGCAACGGACAGGCCACTGCATTTTCAGCGGCAATACGGGCGCGATCAGGACCGGAGGCAATAGCCGAACCCATCATGGCCGTTCCGCGTTCACTCATCACCGTGCGCAAGTCTTCGAAGTCCACACCGATCAGACCCGGTGTTTGAATAATTTCGGTGATGCCTGCACAAGCCTTAAACAAAACGTCATCGGCTGCGGCAAAGCATTCACTCACGGAGGCATCCTCACCCAACTCATCTTCCAATTTGTCATTCAAAATGACAATTTGGCTGTCCACGCATTGTTTGAGTTTGACTAAACCTTCTTCGGCGCGTTGCATGCGAAGAGCTCCTTCATAACTGAAGGGCTTAGTTACAACAGCAACCGTCAAAATACCCATTTCCCGAGCAATTTGAGCCACCACAGGGGCCGCACCGGTACCGGTACCACCACCCATCCCGGCAGTAATGAAAACGAGATTTGCACCTTGCAAAAGTTCACGAATCCGATCTTTGGCTTCAATTGCAGCCTGCTCGCCAACTTCCGGACGAGCACCGGCTCCAAGTCCAGTTTTACCGATTTGCAAAGTGGCATGAGCTCTAGAATGTGACAATGCCGTATAGTCGGTATTAATCGCAATAAATTCAATACCTTGAGCACCGCGCTCAATCATATGTTCTACGGCGTTACCGCCGCCGCCGCCCACACCGACAACCTTAATGACGGTCTGACGGGGATCATTATCACTGAGTACTTCAAACATGGGAATAGGCCTCCAAATCCAATCTTGTAATTATGTATGAATAAGGATCGTTTTGCTTGGATTTTCAAAAACTTTTTTCAATTTTAAAAATCATAATTGCTATTTTTTAGTTCATCCAAATCAAGTGCAAATGAGGCGCGAGTTAAGGAAGAAAGCTTAGTACTGGCCTATAAAGAATTCAATCAAAAAACGCTTGGTTTTAGCCCACAAAGAGTCATCAGAGGCCGCCTTTTCCTCCTCGTCCTCATCACCTTCTTTGAATCGCAGTGCCTCGTAGGCGATTAATCCCATGGCGGCACTTTCCTTGGGAGAATTCAAACCAATGCAAGCATCACCGGTATAACGCGACCGACCTAAACGAGTACTGAATGTATAAGCCAAGGGGCCCGGCATGGCTGAAAACAGCTCTGTTATTCCTAACAACAACGAAGTACCGCCCGTGAGCACAATGCCACCCGTGAGCGTATTGCATGGCGCACCATTAACAGACTTGTACCATCCGGCCTCAAAGAGTTTTTTACCAATAGTCAGATTCAAACTGCGAATCTCGTGGTAAACCATCTTTGACAATTCGAGCTTGGAGTACTTTTTACCTCCCTCTTCCAGAGGTGCACGGTAGAGAATGACCTCTTCATCTTCCGGAGAGCAACGCAGATCCAACTTGTTCTTAATGGATTCAGCCTCTTGCATGGAACAATGCACAAAGCCACTGATTCGCTGAGTTATGCGGCGACCGCCGTAATTTAAAGTGTACGTGAAACGGGGAAGACCGGCCTGAAAGACCGCCACATCTGTTGTCCCGGCCCCGATATCAATCAACACTACACCATTTTGAATTTCATCTTCCGTAAGCACTGCATAACCACTGGCCCAGGCTTCCGGAAGGATTCGGGAAATGTCCATGCCGCTGCGACGAATCACTTTTACACGAGCTAAGGCATTAGCTGCACTGGCCACCGCCGAATGCATATGGGCGGAAATACGAGAGCTTTTCGCATCAATCGGATTTTGGCCGACATAACCCTCGTCTTGGTTATCGAGCATGTAATACAACAGCTCCGATTTAATCAAACGCTGATCTTCTTTTAATTCAACGGCATCCTGGGCCATACTCTGGACATTTTTCATGTCCGACAACGTCACCGTCCTGCCCCTAAGCGGCATTTCGGCACTGGAGTCCTTTCCTTCCACAGATTTGCCAGAAATATTGGTGCAAACATCGTTACTGGGAATTTTGCCTGCAATACCAAAAGCCTCGACTAGAGCAGACTTGACCTGAGGCTGAACCTCCTCAATACTCGTTACATTTCCGTCGAGTACTCCCTGAGACTCGGTACGCCCTTGAGCCAGAACTCGAAACGTACCGTCCTTATAGACTTCGGCGACAACTGCAAGGATTTTGCTTGAACCAATATCCAATGCGGTGACAATTTTTTTATTTTCTTTCATCGCGCGTTACTTTGCCTATTAGCCTCTGCAATGGATTCAGCCGCCTGGCGACGACCAGCCTGTGAACGATATTGCCTCAAACTTTTTTCCGGTAATGTAGCCGAAAAGGCTAATTCATACCGGGCATCAATACTGGACGGTGGTCCTTTCATCAATTTGACCACATCAGGATATTGTACGATAACAATCCCAAATCGATCCTCAAGGGTCCAATTTTCATGCTCTACCCCCAATTCAATTCGAGTGGGCGGAATGGTGTCTGAAGCTATGGCCAGTGCCCAACTATCACGATCGTTTACGCTTACTTCCGTTACACGCGCTTTAGGCATGACAACCTGAAGCATTTTATTGAAGCGTTTATAACGTCTCGTTACCTCTTCAACCATTTCAGCTCGCCCGAAGAATTCGGGTAAAGCCAAGGGGTTATCCACTTCCTCGGGATTGGCGGCAAACAACTCCCCGTTAACCGACACCAACCGCCCGTCTTCCCATAAGGCAAGCGGTTTATATTCGGTAATTTCAATATTTATTTTATTGGGCCAAACGCGCCTAACATTTGCCGATTTAACCCAAGGAGCCTTTAACGCAGCCTCTCGGATAGCATCTAAATTAACGTTAAAAAAAGTCCCCGAGGCTGTGTTGCCTAAAACTCGACGAAAATGCAAAGATGAGATGTGGTCAATTTCACCGGATAATTCCACAGAGCGAATGGTAAAAAAAGTTTCCACATAACGCGGAAAGCTGCTTACTGCCACAGCAGCAAGCAGCAATACCAACGCAAATGCAATTAAAACCGCTTTAAAAAACCGTTTCATCAACCCAAGAACAGAACTCTTTAGTGACGAGGAAAGTCTAAACGAGCTTCAGACAACATTTGAAGCACTAATTCCTGATAACTCATACCTGCATTTTTGGCAGCCAACGGAACCAATGAGTGCGCGGTCATTCCGGGAGAAGTGTTCATTTCCAAAAGGTTAAACGAACCGTCCTCGGACAAAATCAAGTCGATTCGACTCCAGCCTCGTGCCCCCAAGGCTCGATAGGCGCTCAAACAAGCACGGGAAATATCTTCATGAAGATCATCGGACAATTTCGCCGGGCACTCATAATGAACATCATTCGTGAAATATTTGTTTTGGTAGTCGTAATCACCATTCGGAGCGATGATCTCGATAATGGGTAAGACTTTTGCGTCTTGACCGGCTCCTAAAACAGCCACCGTCAATTCACGCCCAAAAATCCGTTCCTCTACTAAAACGTGGCGATCCAAAACCAAGGCTTTTTCAATGGCCTCGTGCAACTCTTCAACAGTAGCATCCTTTAATTTCGTCAGACCGATGCTAGAGCCTTCACGTGCAGGTTTCACAACCAAATCACGTCCCAATTCCTGCATTACGAAGTGTAAGTCGCTATCAGCTGACACTAGCATTCCCTTCGGACAGGGAATCTGACGTTCACGCCAAATTTGTTTGGTCAAATTCTTATCGATGGCAATCGCACTCGTTTTAACACCGGGACCGGTATAAGGAACACCTAAATATTCCAGAACACCTTGAATCGTTCCATCTTCACCATAGCGGCCGTGCAAGGCAATAAACGCGCGGTCAAAGGCGCCCTTTTCAAGCTCAGAAATGCTCTGCTCCTTCGGGTCAAAACGCGTAACGTCCACGCCTGCCTCAACCAATGCATCGTAAACGCCCTTTCCGCTCATCAATGAGACTTCGCGTTCACTGGACATTCCACCGAGAAGCAATACAACCTTACCTAAACTTTCAGGCTTAATTTCCTTTTTCTCTTCTTGCATTTAATCGTATCCTCATTATTTCGATAAACCGGCACGAGCTTGCAGACGACCCGGTACACCGCCGACGCTGCCTGCCCCCATGGTCACAACTACGTCACCATCACGAGCCAATTTCATAATGGCGTCATCCATTTCTGCAGGCGTATCCACAAACACCAACTCCGTTTGACCAACAATTCGTATAGCACGAGCAAGTGATCGGCCATCGGCTCCGACGATGGGCTTTTCTCCCGCCGGATAAACATCGGCGAGCACAAGAGCTTCAACACTGCTCAGAACCTTAACAAAATCCTCGAAGCAATCTCTCGTTCTCGTGTAGCGATGGGGTTGGAAAGCCACCAATACACGACGCCCCGGGAAAGCCCCGCGCACAGCATCCAGTGTTGCCTTCATTTCATGCGGATGATGGCCGTAATCATCGATCAGCGTAAATGATCCGCCGGACGGCAAAGCAATTTCACCATAACGGCTAAAACGCCTTCCTACGCCGGTGAAGTTTTCCAAAGCAAATTGAATTTTGTCATCCGGCACATCAACCATTGTGGCAATCGCAATAGCCGCCAAGCTATTGCGAACGTTATGTAAACCGGGCAAATTCAAACGCACATCTAGCGGTTCTCGTCCTTGACGTAAAACGGTGTAGCACATCTGTGTGCCTTCAGCACGAATATTAATGGCTCGAACGTCCGCTTCTTCGCTTAAACCGTAAGTTACAACAGAACGCGGCACGCGGGCGATGATGGAGCGAACATTTTCATCATCCAAACACAAAACCGCCTTGCCGTAAAACGGCAGTCTTGTCAGGAAATCAATAAATGCCTGTTTGAGCTTTTCGAAGTTATGATCATAGGTATCCATATGATCAGCATCGATATTGGTAACTGCAGAAATCACTGGAGACAAACAAAGGAAAGAGGCATCCGACTCATCGGCCTCTGCCACAATGAATTCCCCTCTGCCCAATCGGGCATTGGCTCCTGCTGAATTCAAACGACCGCCGATAACAAAGGTCGGATCAAGACCGCCGGCTGCCAATAAACTTGCAACCAATGAAGTGGTCGTTGTTTTACCGTGAGCCCCGGCAATGGCGATGCCGCTTCTGAATCGCATCAACTCAGCTAACATTACCGCTCTGGGAACAACCGGAATACGAGCTTGTCTAGCCGCAACAACCTCAGGATTATCCGCTTTAATAGCCGAAGAAATAACAACGACATCTGCGCCCTTCACGTTTGCGGCAACATGCTCATGAAAAATCTGAACACCCAAACCACTCAGGCGTTCAGTCGCCGCGTTGGTTGCCATGTCCGAGCCTGTCACCTTGTAACCTAAAGTCACCAAAACTTCGGCGATACCATTCATACCGGTTCCGCCAATTCCCACAAAGTGGATTTTGTTTACCGCAAATCTCATTGTTTACTTGCCTTCGTTAAACCACCAGAAACTATAATTTTGCCAAACGTTCGATAGTATCGGCTACTGTTTTCGCAGCCCCCCGTTTTGCAAGGCTTCGGGCCTTGTCAGCCATTGTCAGAAGATCTTCACGGGTCAGACTTCTTAATTTTTCATAGAGTGAGTCAGGGGTTAAATCTTTCTGTTCAAGCAAAATCCCCGCTCCTTCATCTTGCATGTAGCGAGCATTACCCAATTGATGTTGAGTTGTCGAGACAACAAAAGGCACCAATATCGCAGGAATTCCTCCCGCCGTTAATTCACTGACTGTTGTTGCGCCAGCTCTGCACACAACGACATCGGCTTTATTGTAGGCACTTGCCATATCATCAATAAAACTGATGACTTGCGCTTCAACTCCATACTTCGCGTAGAGAGCTTTAACATCCTCAACCGCATTTTTACCACACTGATGGGTAACAATCGGACGTTCTTCTAAAGGGAATTTGGCGATAGCGGCCGGCACTGTTTCATTGAGAACTTTGGCTCCGAGAGAACCACCGAAAACCAATAAATTGAGTTTTCCTGTACGGGCAGCATAACGTTGTTGCGGTTCGGGCAAAGCCAAAATATCTTCGCGGACGGGATTGCCGGATACAATCGCTTTGGAACCAGCCCGATGAGCGCATTCGCCGTCAAATCCGCACATCACCGCTTGAGCCCAAGGCATCACAGCCCGCACGCTCATGAGGCTACCAGCATCACAATTCATCATAATGAGCGGCTTATTTTTGCTTCGGGCTCCGAAAGCAGCCGGCACGGCAATGTAGCCCCCTGTTGAAAACATTGCACTGGCTTGTCTTTTTTCCACAAGTGCTTTGGCGGCAAAACATGCTTTTACCAATTTCAATGCACCGGTAAACATGTGCTTGATGCCTTTGCCCCGCATACCGGTAAAGTCAAGAGCGTCAAATTCAATATTTCTCTGACCCACCAAACGCGATTCCATCCCAACCGGTGTTCCAATCCATGATACCGTCCAACCGCGCTTTTTCATTTCTTCAGCCACAGCCAATCCGGGCATAACATGTCCGCCCGTACCGGCAGCTGCAATAATCAAATGTTTTGTTTGCATCACCGTCTCCTCTTTCCTCTCATCAGAAGGCGATTTTCATAGTCAACTCGCAGTAAAAGGGCTAGTGCGCACAGCGTTACAACGATTGACGATCCGCCATAGCTTACTAACGGCAAAGTTAACCCCTTCGTCGGAAAAACACCGATTGCTACGCCAATATTAATCAAAGCTTGTACACCAATCCAAAGCCCGACACCCTGGGCAACAAGACCGGAATAAACGGACTCCAAACGCACCGCTTGACGTCCAATCTCAAAAGCGCGCCTGACTAGCCAATAAAAGAGCAATAAAACAAATGTGAATCCCACTAGTCCGAGCTCTTCACCAATGACGGCTAAGATAAAGTCCGTGTGCGCTTCGGGCAAGTAGTGCATTTTTTCCACACTCGCCCCCAAACCAACACCAAAAAGCTCTCCTCTGCCAAAAGCAATCAACGAGTGAGTTAACTGATAGGCTTTACCTAATTGATTTTCGATATCCCAGGGATTGAGGTAAGCAAACACACGTGCCGTACGCCAAGGCGACAGTGCAATTGAAAAAACAATGACGGCAAAAATCACTATGCCGAAGGGGATAATGATGCTCCAACTCAAGCCGCCTAAAAATACCACACCCAAAACAATCGCACTGATGACAACCGTAGCTCCCAAGTCAGGCTGCAACGACAACAGCATTGCCACAGCTCCAATGTAGAGCATGACGGGAATTAAGCCGCGAGTGTATGAATGCATATAGGCTTGCCGTGTCACCACAAAGTGTGAAATCACCAATACCGAAACAAACTTAACAACTTCCGAAACTTGAAGATTGATTGGGCCAAACCCAATCCAACGGGTTGAGCCATTTACCTCGTGTCCAAGCCCCGGCACAAACACCGAAATTAAGAGCAAAATGCCAAACAGCCCCAAAGGGTAACTAAGGGGATACCAACGAGATAACGGGACTTTAAAAACGAAAAAAGCCGCCATTAATCCAATCACAATATAAATGGCGTGACGAACGGCAAAGTAGCCCTCTGAAGTCTGGTATTTCGGCGAATCACCCAGTGAAATGGAAGCCGAATAAACCATGATGAGCCCTAAAATCAGAAGGGCCAGAATGACAGCGATGACACTGTAGTCAATTGAAGAAATGGTCGCAAAAGAACTCCGAGATGACCAGTCCTCATGTTTTTTATTACGATTTTGGAAAAAGTTCTTAATGCTGATCATTGCTGAGCATCACCGGCTAAAGCCTTAGCACTGGCAATAAAGATAGCCGAACGTTGTGCATAATCTTTAAACATATCCCAACTGGCGCAAGCAGGGGACAACAATACACAATCGTGAGGCTGCGCTAATTCAGAGGCTTTCTGAACCGCCTGCGGCATATCTTTGGCGTGGATGATAGGGTACTGTGCCCCTTGCAAGGCTTTCTCAATCAAAGGTGCATCACGACCAATCAAAACGGCACCACGAGCGTGCTTCGCCATAGAATCCGCAATCGGAGAAAAGTCTTGTCCTTTTCCATCTCCGCCTAAAATCACAACCAATTTTATTCCGTTGGCACCTAGCCCTTCCAGAGCTGCAACGGTTGCACCAACATTGGTCCCCTTACTGTCGTCGATGTAATCAACCCCATTTACGGTCATTACGTATTCAACTCGATGCGGTTCACCTCTGTATTGAGCCAGCGCCCGCAATGCATCGCTGATGGGCAAACCCGCAGCATAAATAAGTGCCAACGCCGCCAGTGCGTTCATGCTGTTGTGACGCCCCCGGATGTGCAAAGCGTCTTCTGGCATCAAACGTTGTAAAACATGCCCTTCCAGAACTTTGCGCTTGGTCAGTTGCACAGAATCATCTTCATTGAAGGCAAGCCATACGATACCGTCTTCTTTCACCAATCCCCATTCATTGGGATGCTGCGGTTCGGTTGCTCCGAAAGTAAAAACTCTTCTATCCTGCGCAGCAAAATTCATCACCGTTGAATCGTCACGATTTAAAATTCTTGCCGTTTTTTCATGAGCAAAAATTTTTCCTTTGGCCGCGACATATTCATTCATTCCGCCGTGCCAGTCCAAATGATCTTGGGTAATGTTTAAAAGTGCAGCCGCATCCGGCGCAAGCGATGAGGTGGTCTCCAATTGAAAACTGGACAGTTCCAGCACCCAAACATCCGGCAATTCACCACTTTCCAAATAACGATCCAGTTCCGTCACCGCATTTGGACCAATATTGCCGGCCGCAACGGCTTTCAATCCGGAGGCTGCCGCCATTTTCGTTGTCAACACCGTCGTTGTCGTCTTGCCATTGGTACCGGTGACCGCAATTATTTTCGGTTCATAAGCCTTTTCACTTTTTAGTCGAGCCAGCTCTCTGGCAAAAAGTTCGATCTCTCCGACCACTTCGATTCCCAAAGATTGAGCTGACCTCACCAATGGAGTAACCGCAGAATGCCAAGGGCTAATTCCCGGAGACATTACCAACAGATTGCAATCGTTTAATTGTGCTTGAGCCTCTTGCAAAGAAACAAAGCTAAAGCCTTCCGTACCGGATAGGCGAGAAAGCGCGGGCGGTTCGCTACGGGTATCTGTCGCGCGGACTTGCCACTGCCGTTTAAGCAAAAATTTCGTACAAGCTTCTCCAGAAGCTCCTAAACCGACCACCAATGCTTTCTGCTGCATAATCTTCGCCTTTTTAACGAATCTTTAACGTCGATAAGCCAATCAGTACAAGGATGAAAGTGATAATCCAAAAACGCGTAACCACCTGCGTTTCCTTCCATCCCTTCAACTCAAAGTGATGATGAATCGGCGCCATCAAGAAAATTCTCTTACCGCCCGAGAGCCTGAAATACGTTGTCTGAATCATCACGGAGAGCGTTTCAACAACGAAAATACCGCCCATAATCGCCAAAACGAATTCCTGACGAGTAATAACAGCCACCGTTCCCAATGTTCCACCTAAGGCCAAGGCTCCGACATCGCCCATGAAAACTTGGGCTGGGTGAGCGTTAAACCACAAGAAGGCCAGTCCCGCTCCTGCCAAAGCCGCACAGACGACAACCAACTCACCGGCACCGGGGATATAGGGGAACAAAAGGTAATGAGCGAAGTCCACTCGGCCTTCAACGTAAGCAAAGATTCCCAAAGCACTGCCCACCATGGCCGCTGGCAAAATGGCTAATCCATCCAAGCCGTCAGTTAAATTCACCGCGTTGCTTGTTCCGACAATCACAATGAAAGTCAGTACGATAAAGCCGAAAATACCGAGCGGATAAGCAAAGTGCTTAAAGAACGGAATGATTAAGTCAGCATGCGGCGGCATCTGCATGGGGAAACCCGATTCAATCCAACTGATAAGCATATGCACCACATGAATGTCATTAGGCGCGCTGATCGCAAAAGCCAGATAAACAGAGGCAATAATGCCGATTAAAGACTGCCAACCGAATTTTTCTTTAGCGCTCATGCCTTTTGGATCATGGTGAACAACCTTACGGTAATCATCCACCCAACCGATCCATCCAAAACCGAGCGTCACAAAGAGAACCACCCAAACAAAGCGGTTACTTAGATCCATCCAAAGCAGCGTCGACAAACCGATCGCAATCAGAATTAAAACACCGCCCATGGTTGGCGTTCCATCTTTGACAATATGGGTCTTCGGTCCGTTGGTGCGAACTGCTTGCCCCATTTTCATCGCACGCAAATAACGAATTGTGGCCGGTCCCGCCATAAAGCCGATAGCCAAAGCAGTAAGCGCAGCCAACACCGCTCGTAGGCTTAAGTAGTTGAACACCTGGAAAGCTCTGATATCTTCTCCGAGCCAACGAAATAATTCCAAGAGCATGCTTTAATCCTTTTTATTCTGAGTGGCGTCAACCACCAACGCTTTTACAACGGTCGAAAGTTTCATGCAGTTTGACCCTTTTACACTAACCGTGCGACAGTGGTGACTTTCCTCAATGACCGCCTCCATAAACTTGTCACGATCATCCATCCATAGTGAACGAGCTTGGGGAGACAATTCGCGGAACTTTTCGACAGCGTAACGCATATGTTCACCTATGGCAAAAAATGCATCAATATGCTTTTCGGCTGCATAAGCACCGATTTCTTCATGATATTCAATGCTTTTTCTACCTAATTCGGCCATATCGCCCGCCACTAAAAAACGAGGACCGGGATAACTTGTTAACAGATCAATCGCCGCTTTCATACTATCGGGATTGGCATTATAGGCGTCGTCAATGACAGTTAAGCCTCCCACTGTATGAACCTGACCCCGACCTTTTATTGCTTCAAAAGCCTCAAGTCCCTGATGAATAATCTCAAGCGAAACATTTAGTCCTAAACAAACCGCCGTAGCAGCTAAAGCATTTTTAAAATTATGTTCGCCTCTGACCTTCATTTTGGCTTCAAAAGTTCCAATCGGCGTCTTAATTAACGCCTTCATGCCGTTGGCTTCGGTTTTCATGCAGCCGTTCACGTCCGCAGTCGCATCAATACCGAAAGTCATCACATTGGCATGTTGAGCCATTTCAAGCCAAATCGAACGACATGGATCATCGGCTGAAATGACTGCGACACCGTTTGATGGCAAAACTCGAAACACTTCGCCATTTTCCCTCGCTGTCGCTTCAACGCTTTGCAAAAATTCCTGATGCTCGCGCTGAGCATTGGTAACAACGGCAATGGTCGGCTGCACCAGACCACTTAAGTAGCGCATTTCACCGACATGGTTCATTCCTGTCTCAATAACCGCCGCCTCGTGATGATCACGCAAACGCCAAAGCATAAGCGGTACCCCGATATCGTTATTGAGATTGCCTTCAGTAGCAAGCGCGTGTTCCCCATAGCGGATCTTTAATATCGTGGCAATCATTTGCGTGGTTGTTGTTTTCCCATTGCTTCCCGCAACGGCCACTAATCCCAAAGATTTTCCACGACGCCAAAAACCTGAAGTAACCCCTAAAGCCAACTTGACATCTTTGACAACAATTTGCGGCAACGGACAATAAACCTCGTGATCCACCACAACAGCGGCAGCTCCGGCTCTCATAGCCTGCATAACAAAGTTATGTCCGTCAAAACGTTCCCCCTTTAATGCAAAAAAGAGAGAACCTTCCGTGACTTGACGCGTATCCGTACAGACATTCGTAAAAGGAACGTCACTGCCAAACAAGTGAGAACCCGGTAGTAAGTTCGATAAGAATTTCACATTTAAAAGTGTGTCAGCAGGCGGATTCTTCAACCGTTGTGCATTTCGTGCTTCAACCACATCACTAAATGGATGTTTGACTCCATTGATCTCCTGATACTGCTCATGGCCTTTGCCGGCAATAAGTACGACATCCTCCGGCTTTGCTCGCTTAATAGCTTCATGGATAGCTTCACGCCTATCGGCAATGATCAGTTGCGGTGTTTTTAGGCCTGCCGCCATTTGTCTTAGGATGCTATCCGGATTTTCTGTTCTTGGATTATCGCTTGTAAGAATAACGTAATCAGCATTCTCTTCAGCCACTTTGGCCATGAGCGGGCGCTTGCCGGCATCGCGATCACCTCCCGCTCCCAAAACTATCCAGAGCTTACCGCGACGTACCTTAGCCACCCCCTTTAATGCTTCGAGGGCTTTTTGAACGGCGTCGGGCGTATGGCTGTAATCCACGATGGCCAAAGCGGCTCCTTCGTAAGGCACCTTTTGCATGCGTCCATCCGGAGCAACCAACAGGGGTAATTTTTCAACAATTTCGGCAAGGGAAAAACCACGGCACAAAGCTGCCCCGACAACTCCCAGCAAATTTGAAACGTTAAAAGCGCCAAAAATGGATAAATGTAGCGTTTGGCGCTCTGCACCATAAACAATGTCAAAAAGCATCCCTTCAGGCATCGGACGGACATTTTCGGCTGCCAGTAAGTGCGTTCCCGTCAAAGCGATGGCTCCCCGCATGCTTGTGACAATCGTGTGAATTCCACGATGAGCACAACGTTCAGCCATTCTGACACCCGCCTCATCATCGATGTTAATAACTGCATGCTGAAGGCCCGGCCAATCAAAGAGAATCGCCTTGGCTTTTTCATAAGCTTGCATGTCACGGTGGTAGTCCAAATGATCGCGGGTCAAATTGGTAAATACCGCCACATCAAAGCGCGTTCCCTGAAGCCGTCCCTGCTCAAGGCCAATGGAGCTTGCCTCCAAGGCAACCGCTTTTGCCTCGGCTTTCAAAAGCTTTCTATAAAGTCCCTGCATGGTTAGGGCGTCCGGGGTCGTCAACGGCGCACTTTCATAGGACTGCCCATCCATAAAACAGCCTATCGTTCCAATAGCCGCACATTTCTGCCCTAACAATGAAAAAAGTTGAGACATCCAATGCGAAGACGTTGTTTTACCGTTTGTGCCAGTTATACCGACTGTAAAAAGTTTGCTGCTCGGATCATGGTAAAAATCGGCGGCAAACTCACCCAAGTGTTTTCCCAACTCCGGAACGGCAATAGCCGGTACCCCAAATGTCCTGCGTTGTCCGTCATCTTCGTAGACCAACGCGCACGCTTTTGTCGCAGCATCAGCTAAAAAATCTCTACCGTCACGGTGCAGCCCCGGAACGGCAAAAAAGGCATCCCCCTCCCGCAAATTTCTTGAGTCTAGTGTCAAGTGATTTGCTTGAGGAGCTAAACGCTTTAACAATCGGACATAAGATTGGATGTTGTCGATCATAGGATTCACTATTGAGTACAGGGTCTGCCTTTATTGTTGCTTCAAAGACATCCCAATTAATGAGTTGTTCTGGCCAATAACCCGCCGCCGGCCACCATCATCGGATCATCCGGATTCACAAGCAGAGTCCGCAAGGCGGCTTCTACGACTTCTCCAAATACCGGAGCAGCCACCACGCCGCCCACGTGCCCGGAGTCCTTCGGCTCGTCAATCATGACAGCCACTACCAACCGAGGCTGTGTAGCCGGGGCCACGCCAACAAAGGAGGCGACGTAGTCTTTCACATATTCACCATTTTTTACCTTGTAGACCGTACCCGTCTTACCGGCTACCGTATACCCCGTCACTTTAAGGCGAGAGGCTGTGCCGCCTCGATGCACTGTCGTCATCATCATGGCTCGCATTTGACGGGCAACCTCGGGCCGATAGACTTGCTCACCTGCGGCCGGGTGGTCTTGCTTCATCAATGTCAGCGGAATGACATCACCATTACGGGCAAAAACCGTATAGGCCTGGGCAATTTGCATAAGCGAGGTTGATAAACCGTAACCATACGAGATGGTAGCCTGCTCAACAGGACCCCACGTTTTCGCAGGACGCAAACGACCGGCTACCGCACCGGGGAAACCGACCTGCGGGGCTTGACCGAAACCTAGTCGACTGTAGGTTTCCCACAATGTTTGTGCAGGAATCTGCAAAGCGATCTTGACAGTCCCCACGTTGGAAGACTTTGCAATCACTTGTGAAACCGTCAGCAAACCAAAATTGCGAGTATCACTAATCTTGCGGTCGGCCACCATGATGCTGCCCGGCGCCGTCTCAATAAGACTATCCGGACGCACAATACCCATATCCAAAGCCTTAGCGATAGCAAAAGGCTTCATAATAGAACCCGGCTCGTATGTGTCCGTCACCACACGGTTGCGAATCTTGTCAAACACAAATGTACTGCGGTCGTTGGGATCAAATCCTGGCCAACTGACTAAGGCCAAAATTTCACCGGTAATCGAGTCAGCCACAACCACCGCCCCGGCCTTTGCCTGGTGTTTCTCAACAGCATTACGAACGGCAGAATAAGCGATGTACTGAATACGAGAGTCAATGGAAAGATGCAGGTCTTTACCCGGAACAGGCTCCTGAGTCCACATTTCTTCGATAACGTGGCCCAATCGGTCCCGAATCACCCTACGCGAGCCGTTTTGACCCGTCAACGTTTTATCATTGGCCAACTCCACGCCTTCTTGGCCGTGATCCTCTCGATTATTGAAACCAACAATATGAGCAGAAACTTCACCACCCGGATAGTGACGCTTAACGTCAGGTGAATAGGTGAGTCCTTCCAAGTGCATTGCCTGCACACGACGGACTACATCCATATCGACTTGGCGGGCTAAGTTGACAAAGGCGTCTTTACGAGCCAAGCGTTTTTGAAGTGTACGTTCCGAGACCCCCAGCAAATCTGACAATTCACTGATTTGTTGAGGCGTTGCCGTGACTAAATTCGTTGTTGCCCAAATACTTCTAGCCGGCAAGGAAGCCGCCAATACCACTCCATTTCTATCAAAAATCTGACCACGGCCTGCGGCAATTTCAAGCGTTCTGGCGTAACGTACTTCACCCTGCTTTTGCAGAAATTCCGTGTTAAAGCACTGTAAATAACCTGCACGTAAAAAACAGACGACAAAAATCCCCACCAAGGCGCCAAGCACCATGTGCGAACGCTTCTGGGAGATTTCCAAGGCCATCCATTCTTTATCGCGTTCTTTAGAACGTTTAGGCATACGCGGAGCCGTATCTTCGCTCCAGAATTTGTGCCACCGCCTCTTGAGCCAATTGAGCAACTGCCGCATCAGGGATTCTCTCATCATGACGGATCCCCTTCTTTTCGTGTCACAAAACGCGGCACCGGTTTAGGCTGCAAAATAACGGTATTTTCATTTCGAGCGGGCTCCAGTCCCATCTCGTTTGCGCCGGAAGCGATGTATCCCGGAAGTGTCACTTTAGCCAATTCGATATTGATTTCCCGCTGTTCATCGAGCAAACGGCGAGAAAGCTCCTGCTCTTGCTCAATATCACTGATCAAAGCACGTACTTTGTACTGATTGTTGACAATAAGTAATGCAAGCCAAACGAGCGTGACCGTCAGCAACGCAATAATGAGAATATTGGCGTTTTGGCGAATGCGGCGTATTAATTCCAATCGAATCATGGCAGCCTCCCCGCACGAACGCGCGTGGCCAAGCGCAAAATTGCGCTTCTTGCACGAGGATTAGAATCGCATTCTTCCTGGCTGGGTAAAACCCTCTTGATATCCTTTAACTCAGGCTGCGGCAATTGATCCGCTCTTAACGGCAAACGCGAATCCAACGCTTTTTCAGGATGCGCTTTTTCATCAAAAAAACGCTTTACGATTCGATCTTCAAGCGAATGGAAAGTAATAACACCGATGCGTCCTTCGTCATCGACTAATTGCATTGCCGCGTTAAGCGCCAAGGAGAGCTCATCAAGTTCACTATTAATGTGAATCCGTATGGCCTGAAAAGTTCTTGTGGCCGGATTTTGCGTGGGATCCTTTTTGTTAGCAGGCACCACTTGAGCAACCAACTGAGCCAATTGCTGAGTGGTCTCAATGGGTGTCTGGCTTCTAGTCTGAACAATAGTGTGAGCAATTCGTCTGGCAAATCGCTCTTCTCCAAGCGTGTGGATGACTCGAGCGATTTCTTCTTCGCTAGCCTTGGCAAGCCATTGAGCCGCGGTTTCTCCGCAGCTTGTGTCCATGCGCATGTCTAGCGGGCCATCCATTCGGAATGAAAAACCGCGGCTAGCGTCATCAATTTGCGGACTTGAAACACCGATGTCCATGAAGACACCATGGACAGATTGAATTCCCCTTAGAACTAACTCCTCACGCATGCGGGAAAAAGGAGCATGAATGATTGTAAAGCGATCATCTACAATTTCTTTAGCAGATTCAATGGCTTGCAGATCACGATCAAATGCGATGAGTTTTCCTTTAGGTGACAGGAGCGAAAGAATGCGGCGCGAATGTCCCCCTCGGCCGAACGTTGCATCAACGTACGTTCCGTCTGGATCCGTTACCACCAAGGGCGGCGCCACCTCTGCCATAACGGAGAGGTGAGTGAAGCGCTTATCCATTCACCCTCTCCTAAAGCACTAAATCAAACACTTCCGGCGGCAATCCTTTCTGTAATTCCGCTTGTTCAAACTGCATGTATTTCGCTTGATCCCACAATTCAAAATGGTTACCCAAGCCCACCAAAGTCACTTCACGGTTAAGACTGCAGAGGCTTCGTAAATCGCTTGGCACCAACAGTCGTCCCGAAGCATCGGCATTGACGTCAAAGGCGCTGCCCAACATGATGCGCTGCAGCGTGCGAGCCGCATAGGGAAGGGCGGCAAGCTTCGCACTTAGTTGCACCCAAACGCCACGGGGATAGATCAATACGCAGCCGTCCGGATGACGTGTTAGGGTCACTTCCCCTTGGCAAGGTACAAGAAGGCTCTCCCGATACTTCGCTGGTAACGAGAGACGACCTTTTGCATCCAGCACGAGTAAAGATGTGCCCTGAAACATCAGTCCACCCACGGCAATTTATGTAAAAACACAAAAGCAGTTTGCACCTTTTTAGGCACAAACCTCCACTTTTTCCCACTTTCTTACACGGAAATTTAAAAGGATATGAATACTAAGTCAAGAAATTTCCATTATTTTTTTCAGAGAAATTTGCCTAAAGGCTATTGCATACATGATGTTGTTGTTCTGATCCTTAAAAACAACTAGTTTTGCACTAAAAAACGTTTTGACAGCTGTGATCTGTTTTTTCGACAAAAAAAGGGCGCCGAAGCGCCCCTTTCTCACACTCTCAGATTAGAGTTTTTCTAAATTGACCTTGATACGACCGTCAACGGCAATACCTTCCCCGTTCTTTTCACTAATAATCAAAGGATTGATGTCTAATTCCGTGATAGCCGGGAAATCTTTCACTAATTGAGAAATTCTCAATAGGCATTCCCGCAATTGATCCATTTGAGCCGGCGTTGTCCCGCGTGCGCCTTCAAGCAGCTTATAAGCCTTGACACCACGGATCATCTCATCGGCATCAACATCGGTAAGCGGTGCCATGCGGAATGTAACGTCTTTCATCACTTCGATGAAAACACCACCCAAACCAAACATAACCATATGACCGTATTGCGGGTCGGTCGCAACACCGCAAACCATTTCACGGCTACCCTTTACCATTTCTTGGATAATCACGCCTTCCAAACCCTCAAGCAGGTTCTTTTCCTTAAGTTTGGCGATCAAATCACGGTATTGAGCTCGTAATTGATCGGCGTTTTGAATGTTGACGCGAACACCGCCCACATCCGTCTTGTGAGAGGTCGTCTTGGAGGTCATCTTCATCACAACGGGGTAGCCCACTTTGTCAGCGATGGCGACGGCTTCCTCTTCATTGACCGCAAAACCTGAACGACAAACACGGATACCGTACGCATCCAACACATCGATACTTTCACGAGTCGTTAATTGCTCACGCCCCTGAGAGGCGCTTTGCATAATGATTTCGCGGGCGCGTTCACGATTCACGGTAAATTCAGGACATGTTCCCAAGGGCTTTTGAACCCAAATACGCTGTTGATTGAGTCGATTTAAACCGTCGGCTGCCTGCTCGGCATACATAAAGAACGGAACATTTACCTGCATGCCAGACAATTGCGAGAAGAACTCACTCTTTGTCATGAAGACCCCGACAATCGGCTTTTCAGGATGCTGAGCCTTAATTTCCATGACCGCTCGAGCCACATCAATATCCTTTAAGCCCAAGAACGGCAAATAGATGACGATGACCATGTCAACATTGTCATCAGCCAAAACGGTCTCAAGCGTTTGCTTGTAGTGTTCAATCGGTGCCGAAGCAATCATGTCGACAGGGTTTTTAACCGAAGCGGCAGCCGGCAGGAATGCGCGCAACTTAGCCTTCGTTTCTTCCGACAATGGCGCCATCTTCATACCGTATTCGCAAACAGCATCTGTTGCCATAATGCCGGGACCGCCGGAATTGGTAATAATGGCCACGCGGTCTCCTTTGGGAATCGGGCAATTGGCAAATACCTTGGCCGTTGCAAAGAGATTTTCCAATGAGTATTCACGGATCACCCCAGACTGCGTTAAAAGTGCGTGAGCCGCCTTATCGGCTCCGGCCAAAGAACCGGTGTGAGAAGAAGCGGCACTGGCACCAGCCGCACTGCGACCAGCTTTTAACGCCAAAATCGGTTTTTTCTTGGATACGCGGCTTGCCAGTGTTCTGAAATTGGCGGGATTTTGAATGGATTCCATATAAAGCAAAATCTGCTTCACATCGTCTTCATTTTCCCAATATTCAATAGCGGTTTCAGCGTTGACATCAGCCTGATTGCCAATGGAAATAAATTGGGCAAAACCTAAATTCAAATCTTTGAGGATATTTAAAATACCTCCGCCCAACGCACCGGATTGGGACACAAAACCAATGCCACCACGCTCAGGCAAACTTTCAGCAAAACAACCATCCATCCGAATATCCGGATGGGTATTAACCACGCCTAAGCAATTCGGGCCGACACAGCGCATGCCATAGGCACGAACTTTCTCCAACAGAGCCTTTTCCAGTTCCGCCCCGTCTTTTCCTGTTTCCTTAAAACCGGCACTAATCACACATAAGCCGCCCACTCCTTTTTCGTGGCACTGGTCGATAGTGGAGAGGACAAATTTGGCGTTAACCACCACGATGGCCAAGTCCACTTCTCCCGGCACATCCAATACGGTTGGATAAGCTTGCAAACCTTCGATGACCCCACCCTTTGGATTGACGGGATAGATCTTGCCTTTAAAGCCGTACTCCTGCAGCCTTTTCATAATGTCCGAACCAATCGTGTGTGCCTTGGTCGATGCGCCAATGACCGCAATAGCGCGAGGTTTCATGATTTTGTCAAGATTTTGCATAACCAATCCTTTGTTTAAAGCATAAGCGCTAAAAATTCCTCCCTTATGATACAGGGGCCAAAACAAAAAAATAACCCCCAAAAATAGCCTTTTGACTACAGCTACACTCTGTCACCAAACGGTTCACATTTTCCTTGAATTAATTAAAAGCTTCGCTAGACTAGGCTCATAGTGACTGTTTTGAGAATAAACAAAATGCAAGAAGTATCTATGCAACACATGATGGTCTTTGTGGACAGCATCATTGATTTTTTAGCCCGAGAATTAACCCAAAGCGCTTTTTGGTATCAAGTGTTGGCTATTGTCGTTGCAGTCTTGTTGTCTTATTTTGTCGCACGAGTTTGCAGTCAAAAAGTGGCTACTTGGGAAGAAAACTTCTCCAAAGAAACGATCAGTCACAAACTTTGCCGATTTTCTTTAGAACTGACACGAAAACTTTTCTTCTCTATTTTTGCAGCGCTATTTCTCTCTCTTGGTGCCAGCACAATCTCTGATATGGGATTGTTAACAGATAATAACTTCAATCTCATTCATGTCGGTTACCAAATCTTTTACGCCTGGGCACTGTTGGTATTTTTAATTCAGGTATTCGGCGCTTTTATTGCGCCCGATAGCGTTTTGCTGCAAATTAAAAAACCGCTTTATATCCTCTTTTGGATTCTGGCGGTCTTGGAAATTGTCGGTGTATTGCCGAAATTTATCCAAGCCATGCGGGAAATCAATCTGCCCGTCGGCCCTGATTCTCTAACCCTTTGGGCTCTTGTTGTGGGCATTATCACTGTCATTGTGTCCGTTTTGATTGCCCAGTGGCTCTCAGGCCTATGCGATAGCGCCCTTTATTCAGCAAAAGATATCGACAACAATCTCAAAATTGTCTTATCACGCCTCATCCACATCGCTTTCATAGCCATCGCCATTTTGATATCGCTATCTTCCGTAGGCTTGGATTTAACCATTTTGAGTGTCTTCGGTGGTGCAATCGGCGTTGGTCTGGGCTTTGGGTTGCAAAAAATCGCCTCCAACTACATTTCTGGCTTCATTATTCTTTTCGACCATTCGGTCAAAATTGGCGATACGGTGGAAGTCGGTGGTTTTAATGGGAAAATCACTCAAATTAAAACTCGTTACTCAGTCCTGAGAAATTTTTCAGGAGAAGAGATGATTATTCCGAATGAAACCTTTGTCACTCAAAACGTGAAAAATTTCACGTTCACAGACAGAGCCTCTGTTGCGACCGTTGAAACAAGTATCGGTTACGACTGTGACGTTAATCGCGCATTGGCAATTTTGGTTGATATCGCCAAAAAACAAGCTCGAATTTTGGAAACGCCCCAACCCTGGGCTGTGGTTTCCGGTTTCGGCAATGACGGAATCAATCTGAAATTAAGTTTCTGGGTAAAAGATCCAGAAAACGGCACATCTGTTTTACGTTCAACGATTATGAAGGAAATCCTTGAACGCTTTAATCAGGAAAATATTTCAATCCCCTACACAATTCGTGATGTGACTTTGAGGGGCGAATTGAAAATTAAAGCCGCCAATGATTCAGCTCATTAACGGAAAATGCCACTCGGATTTTTGATTTCGAGTGGCATTTTTATTTTTAGCCTCGTTCGAGGTGACCGAATTAGAAGTTATGTACGAGACCGACACCTACTTGAACGCTGTCTTGCTCAAAGTGTTCTTTTTCGCTTGAATTCACATCGCTTCCGTCGTACTCCTGATAGTCGTAACCGATGCCAGCATACAGACTCGTGCGTTTGCTCAATTCATAATTGTGGAATAGTGCCACACCATACCGCTTCACATTCATCTTGGAAACTTCAGGCGATTGAGTCATCTCGTCTTGGTAGTAGCTGTAAGCTTTCCCGTCTCCATCGGCGTAGTAAACAGAAACCTGCAATTCACCGCCCCAAATAGGGAAGGCGGAACCCACAGCCACGGCATAACCGTCAAGATCACCCACATAGCTTTCTGTTTCGTCCGTTTCAACCACGGGAACGCCACCGATCATTTGTTCATGCTGGCCGTATTGGAAACCGATGAAAGGCTTCATGAAGCCCATGTCATAATTGGCACCAATGCTGAAAGCCATCGCATCATCAATCGCCTTGTCGTAACCGGTAACTGTCTGACGGTTTTTCATCACGGTATCCACGACAGCCACCGCCGAAAAATTTCCGGCGCTAAACGTGGCTCCCAAAGCCGCATAACGTTCCTTATCACGTGATGGCACCATATCGTCGCCCGAGGTACCGAAAGAATATTGAGCGAAGGCAGTAATACCGGCGAACTCAGGTGATTGGAAAGAGATCATGTTGTCATAAATACCGCGATCCATCCAGTAACCAGCACCTATGTAGTCAGCATAGCCACCGTCCATGGCATCCCCGTTGACCATAAAGATGTCATAGGTTCCTTCACCGGCTGTCAGCGCTCCCATACGCCCAAGGCTCACCGTTCCAAAAGACGAAGTAACAAATAACTGAGCCTCTTTGTCAAAAAGCGTATTTTCTTCAGCAAAAGAGCCGTCATCGGAATTGAAACTGTTTTCCAACACAAAACCGACAGAAAGATCATCGGAGATATTTTCCATACCACGGATCCCGATCACACTGGCCGTATTCGTTCCACTGGCCACACCCCAGTTGTCCGCACTTTCGTGGGTTCTTCCATTATTATCTTTGAAATCCCTTGACTCATGCGTATAGAGCAGACCGGTATCAACCGTACCATATACTTCAACGGAAGCCGCTTGGGCTGAACCCACAGCCACCATCAAAGCCATAACAAAAGAAGATTTTTTAAATGAGCTCATATTATTTCCTTTAATGAGAATAGTTCTTATTTCGTGACTTTATTCTTATTTATCCTTCAATTCAATAAGTACTTCTGCTTACATCTAAGAATAATTTCTTTATTTATCAATATAGTTATCCATTTCCTACTGTATTTTTTAATCTTTAGAAATCGTCAGCTAGGACAATAATTAATTTCATTAAAACACTATTAATAATTATTTCTATTTAATTTATCTATTTGTTTTATATAGATTTATATGATTTTCTAAAGAAAAAATTTCACTCAATTCTTAGATAAAATAACCTAATTCGCTCTTGATATTGAGATTAATTCCTATTACGATTGCGACTTAGATCTGGCGTCCAATCCCGGACGCAGGTGCCATGATCATGAAAAAAACTATGTCTCAAATTCATCCTCTAACCGAATCGGACCTGATGACCAATGTGACAGTTGTTCGAATGAAGCTTGATGTTTCCGAACAGGAAAAACTGTCGCAATTGGGACTGCATCTGGGCGGAACGATACGTGTTTTACAACGCGCACTAAACGAACCCCTTCTCTTGGCAATCGGTGACGCCAGAATTGGTGTCAACTACGAAACGGCCCAAAAGATCTTTGTCTATTAAAAGGAATCGGAATATGCAATTGAAAAACATGGCGATCGGAGCTAAGGGTCGTGTGAAATCCATGACCACTTCGACCCCTGAATACCGCAGACGCTTACTGATGCTAGGTGTTACACCGGGAAGCGCTCTTGAAGTCGTCCGCGTTGCTCCACTCGGCGACCCTATTGAAATCCGCATTCGCGGCTGCCTCATCACCGTTCGCAAAGACGAGGCTGAAATCCTTGATATCGACCCGATCGGTTAATGAAGGAGTTTGCAGTAATGAGTCAACATATCATCAGCCTTATCGGCAATCCCAATTGCGGAAAAACAACGTTATTTAATGCTCTCACTGGTTCTCGACAGCGTGTCGGTAACTGGCCGGGCGTCACTGTTGATAAAAAGACCGGGAATTTCTCCTTCGAAGGCCACGATATTGAAGTTGTGGACTTGCCCGGTATTTATTCAGTGACCCCGACATCCGTCTCTGGCGAAGATGAAATCGTCGCTCGCGATTATCTCTTAAGCGGTCAAGCACAAGTAGTCGTTAATATTGTCGATGCCTCTAACCTCGAACGTAACCTTTACCTCACCAGTCAGCTAATTGAAATGCATGTACCGATGATCGTTGTCGTCAACATGCTCGATATTGCTAAACAACACAAAATCAAACTGGATTTGGATGCCTTAGAAAAACAACTGGGTTGCCCGGTTATCGGTCTTGTTGCCAACCGTAACAAAGGTATCGAAGACCTTAAGAAGGCTCTGGTGAAGTTTCTTGATGCGCCTGTCACAACACGCGTTACCGTTCAATATGACGAAGTGATTGAAAAGGCCGCTGATCTCATTTCCGCTCAATTGGGACTTAAAGAAAACGGCCGCTGGTTTGCCATACAGTTTCTTGAACATGCTCCGGGCATTGAGGATAAGTTCGAAGGCATTAATCTCGAAAAAGTGCATCAAGTTGTCCAAGAAACAGATCAGCATTTTGAAGGCAACACCGATATTGAAATCACTAATGCCCGCTACGAGTTAGTCTCCCAAATCGCTGAAAAAGTGGTCATCCGCAAAGGCGATGTCACGGGTACCTTGACCGACCGTATCGACCGCATCATCCTGAACCGTTGGATGGGGTTGCCGATCTTTTTGTTGATCATGTACCTGACCTTCCTCTTTACCCAAAATTTCGGCGCTGTCTTCATCGACTTTTTCGATATTTTAGTGGGCGGCATCTTTGTGGACGGTCTGGGACAACTTCTTGCCTCTTGGGGAACGCCTGAGTGGCTCACGGTCTTTCTGTCTAACGGTATCGGCGGTGGCTTGCAAACCATTTCCACCTTCATTCCGGTGGTCTTTTTCATGTTTCTGTTCTTAGCCATTTTGGAAGAATCCGGGTACATGGCCCGTGCCGCATTCGTCATGGACCGCCTGATGCGCGCTCTCGGACTTCCGGGCAAAGCCTTTGTTCCGCTTTTAGTCGGCTTTGGCTGCAATGTGCCCGCTATCATGGCCACACGCACAATGGACCGCGCCAGTGACCGCATTATCACCGTCATGATGACGCCGTTTATGAGCTGCGGTGCGCGCCTTCCGGTATACGTTCTCTTTGCCACAGCTTTCTGGCCGACAAACGGTCAAAACCTGGTCTTTGGTCTCTATCTCATCGGCATTGCCGCTGCCATCTTGACGGGTTATCTCTTAAAACGTACGGCTCTTCCCGGCGCTGCCAGCGCTTTTGTCATGGAAATGCCGCCGTACCACATCCCGACTCTCAAGGGTGTAATGCTTCGCACCTGGGATCGTGTCCGCACGTTTATGTTCCGTGCCGGTAAGGTGATTGTTGTTATCGTGGCATGTCTGGCATTCTTAAATTCCATGGGCACAGACGGCTCCTTCGGTAATGAAGACAGTGAAAAATCGGTTCTCTCGCAAGTCGGCAAAACCATTGTTCCGGTCTTTGAACCTATGGGCATTCAGGAAGAGAACTGGCCGGCTGCTGTCGGTGTTTTTACCGGCATTTTCGCCAAAGAAGCGGTAGTCGGTACGCTTAATTCGCTCTACGACACATTGGCCGTTGATAAGGCTCACGAAGAAGCGGCCGCAACCGGTGATGAGCCTGCTGAAGAAGGAGGATTCTCTCTCTCGGATACCTTCTCTGAAGCGGTTGGCACAATCGGCGAAAACTTCGCAGGTTTAGCCGGAGCGTTATCGGATCCCCTGGGTATTCGCGTTGATGATCTCTCGGATCAAGCTTCTGCCGCTGAGGAGCAAGGCGTATCCCTTGGCACAATTGACACGATCAAAACTTTGTTTGGTTCAAGTTCCGCGGTCTTTGCCTATCTCCTGATGGTCCTGCTTTATGTTCCGTGTGTAGCCGCTGTTGCTGCGATCTATCGGGAAGTAGGAACAAAATGGACAATTTTTGCTTGCGCTTGGACATTGGCGCTCGGCTACTCTGCCGCCACCATCTTTTACCGTGTGGCTAACTTTGCCGCTGCACCAGTTTATTCAATCGTCTGCATAGTGATTGCTCTTGGCATCCTCTACGGTATGTATTGCTGGATGAAGCGCATGGCTAAAAAAGATGCCGGGAAAGGTCCGAAAATTATTCCGATCATTCCTGTAGCCTAATTATTTTCTTTCTCTGAAAAAGGCGGCGATGGGCACCTTGCCGCCACTTGCCCCGAAAGGTTTCACCTTTCGGGGATTTTTTCAAAAAAAACGCGGATGAAAGCATTGACCGATACCTTCATCCGCGTGCGACCTAACGAGAGATCGTTGATCATTTAGGTTTGATTGAATCAAACGTTTTTAGCGTCGATAATCCTACTCCACCCAACAACGGACGGTATAAGAACGGGAAAGATTTTTTAGCCTAAAGGCAAAAGAATGCGTTTTTGAAAAAAGACAGGAAAGACAAAGCCCACCGATAAGCCGGATTATGTTTCGAGAAAAAGCATCCTCGACCGACAATCATTCATCTAGGACAAAACTCGCGCCTTGCCTCAAGCCATCTACCCGCAACCTCCCCGAGCAGGATCAGCGGTTGCCTATTTGATGTTGCTCCCCGTAGAGATTGCCCGTTTCACCCGACCCTAACGCCGGCTCGTCTCTGTTGCTCTAATCCGTACCTTGCGGCAGGCAGCCGTTAGCTGCTACGGTGCTCTATGGAGTCCGGACTTTCCTCGTGAACCAATGGTTCCCGCGATCGTCGTGGCGGACTTTGCCAGGCGCTCATTTTAACGAATTTTCTCTTTTCGGGATCACAGATGGATTTTCCATCTGACTCGTCTTGGAAAACCAGGCAAACATGGCAGACAAAACCACGCCCACGATGGCGAGTGGACAGCCCGTTAAATTCCCTGCAAGCCCCAAAGCGCCGCCAATAATAGCTCCGACAAGCCAGATACGTTTATTGACCGAACCCTGTTTCTTTAAGAGCAGTACCAAAAGGGGCACTGCAACCCCCGGCACAAATAGAGCGTACGCATATAAGAGCCAGCCGATGATGTCCGAGGATTGATAAGTCAGTAAAACCGCTCCAAAACCAAACAATGCGATCAAGCGGCGCAACCGTGATGATTGGTCCCCATCAAGAAGATCCTTTTCTACAATACCCGCTGCAGACAATAAAACCGTGTCAGCCGATCCCGCTAAAGCGCTTACCAGCCCCAGCGCCAGAGCCACTTTAATAAAAGAAGGCATAACAGAGGCATCGGAAAGCCACCCAGACAAGGGGTTGGCTGCCGACAAATTGCTCATTGCCAAAAACGTAATAATGACGGCAAAAACCAATAAAAGTGCGGATCCCACCCATGCTCCCAATGAGGCCGAGCGGCTAGAGGATGCAGCAAATGTTCTTGAAAAAATATCAGGCCCGACCATATAAGTGACGCCCACCAAAAGAGCAAGCTTCAGCCAATCCCAAGCACCAAACGAATCATTAAAAGGAATCGGATCAATTGCGCCCCAGTCGACACTGGAGCTTGTCAGGCACCAAAGGGCTGCCGAGACAAACCCACCGGTTAAAAGAGCTGTCTGCATGGCATCTGTACGAAGAACAGCTTTTTGTCCGCCAAAAGCCGTGTGTAACACGATGGCCACCGTCAGAAGTAAATAAAGCACTTCCCCTTGTGATGAGGGCAGAATATCTGTCAATAAAGTCCGAAGCGCCGTGAATTGAGCGGCAACCACCCCTACCCAACTCACCACGATAATAAAAGCACTCCAACGCTTGGCACCGTTGCCCACAAGACGCCCCAATACATCGGGTAAAGTACAAGCTCCTGTTGAACGAATCGCACGGGCGATCCACAAACCGTGCAAAAAGAGCCCAATTGCACCGACCCCCAGCCACCAAAAAGCAGCTGTTCCGATCTTTTGAGCCAAAGCACCAATACCGAGCGTGGCAGAGCCTCCGATGATGGTACTAACCAAAGATAAGGCACAGAGTATGGCGCTGGCGCTGCCACTTGCCGTTAAAAAATTTCGAGCATTTTGTTCTTTTGTTTGTTTAGAGCGATACACACTCAAAACAATTAACAAAAAGATGTACAAACAAAGTAAAGCAAGAAGCATAGGGACGATCCGGCAAACGTCAGATGGAGTTCTGATTGTATCGGAAAAGTCCTAAAGCATAGGGGTAAAAACAAAGAGGTGGAGAAAGAGAGAAAAACATGAAATAATTGAACATTTTCCAAAACTTAACAAACAAAACACAAAGGAGCACACAGTGCCCTCATTGAAAAAAATTGCATTGGCCACTTCACTCTCCCTGGCCGCTGTTGCCGCTCATGCCGGCTTTATCGACAGCTTCGTCGAAACCCTTCCCGGTGCCGTCTCCCCCTATCCGGACGCAGGCTTTGTCGGCAATCAGTTAAATGGCATGCATGACATTATCGAACACGGTCGTACTGGTCTTTTAGTCCCGGCCTATACCAATCATCCCCGCTGGGACTACGACAACCGTGATGAAGAAAACGCCTATCCGTTTGGGGCTGGTATTTCCCGAGGCATCATCGATGAACACGGTAATGAACGCTTAATGTATATGATGCTTTTCCGCGATTCCCATTATGAGTTTGAACCCATTATGGGCTACGCTTGGGTTGCCCGTTTTCCCATTGCCAATTCCGGCTTTCATTTGGGAGCGGGTTACACTGCTGGTCTAACCTTCCGTCAAGACTACAACTGGTTGCCGATTCCAGTTCCGCTTCCTCTTGTCAGTGCCGGCACTGATTGGTTTAATGTGTACGCCACGTACATTCCGGTTTCTAACGTCTTTTTCTTCTTCTCCAAGATTGAATTTGACGATCAGTCTCGACGCTTCTCCCCGTGGCCCGATAGTGTTGCATCAGCGTGGTCTAACACAACCGAACTTTACGCACAGGGCTCTTGGGTAAAAACGGACCTCTCTGACGGAGGCGGCGACGTGCCGGGCGGATTCACATTAGACTCTGACTCTGGCTATAAGTTTGGTATTCGTCATTTCATGGATCGCCACTGGGCTTGGGATTTAAGCTATCAAAGAAGCGAACATGATTTAAATGCTCCGGGTAAAACGGTTAATAAATACCGCCTGACCAATACCAACTTAATGCTTCAGTACCACTTTGAAGTGTTGGATGCCATGCGCATGCATGTCGGCGCCGGTGCTGCTTATTCTGAATTGAAAGCAAAAGACGGCGGTGACTACAAAGAACACAGCATCAATCCTGTTGTTCAAACGGGCTTTACCTGGGCGGTTACGGATCATCTGCGTGTAATGGGTGACATGACCGTTAACTTCCCGCACTTCCACAATGTGGAAATTAATGAAAACGAAGCCCTTGACGGACGTTTCAAGCCTGCCAACACGAGCTTTAACTTAGGTGTGGGTTACGCCTTTTAAGGATTAAAAATGGATACGAATGATTCATTATGTGGAGCTGGCTTAGAGTAATTCATCACATCATAACGATAATCTTACGATACATTGTCGTAGGATTATCGTTTTCTTTTTGTCGTAAAATGATTTTTTAAGTTGATAAAGTTCAATACGCTTTTGCAAGCATTGACAAGCATGTGTTTACGGATAGGTACTTTGCAAATGGAAAAGGCTAA